>Ga0180434_10000757_pt1 | contig 47270 bp, 32 predicted proteins | sample SS_ome_7_FD_132453 | JGI IMG/M metagenome (GOLD analysis project Ga0180434, IMG submission 132453) | Hypersaline lake sediment archaeal communities from the Salton Sea, California, USA - SS_1_D_2 metaG | ecosystem: Environmental > Aquatic > Non-marine Saline and Alkaline > Hypersaline >... | reverse complement strand
TGGCGCGCTGCAACGCACAATCGCTCACCGTGCCCGACGGTCGCCCTCTGCGGTTCGGCATATGCCCAGCCCCTGGGCATATTTAGATATGCAGTTGTTAAGGTTCAGGACGGAGTCCCTGAGCTTATACCAATTGCGGAATCAAATACCGCGAATAAGCGAGTGCCCGCTGATTGAGTAGGCCGAAGGCCGTATCGAAATCAAGGGCACGAGCGGCCCAAAACGCTTGGTTTCGACTCGTGTTGAGCCTGTCGAAACATACGCTGCTCGCTACCGCTCACCACTACTCAACCGGCGCTTTCACGGTGCTTTGATACGCAATTGGTATTATGTCGTTGGCAGCGAGATCAGTTCGCGCTTGAACGTGGTCAGGCTTTCCACGCCGTCGGCGGTCACGACCACGTCATCCTCGACGCGCACGCCGCCTCGCTCCGGCAGATAGACGCCCGGCTCGACGGTGAACGTCATCCCCGGTTCCAGCGTTTGCCGGTTCCCCGCGACGATGTAAGGCGGCTCGTGCGTCTCCAGCCCCAGCCCGTGGCCCGTGCGATGATTAAAGTACTCACCGTACCCGGCCTCCTCGATCACCGCCCGCGCCGCCTGATCCACCTCCTCGGCGGCCACCCCGGGGCGGACCGCCGCTCGCCCGGCGCTGTTGGCCGCCTTTACCACCTCGTAGACGCGGGCCAGTTCCGGCTCCAGCTCGCCAAAGACGAAGGTGCGCGTGATGTCCGCCGCGTAGCCGCCCACGGTCGTGCCAAAGTCGATGACGATGGTCTCGCCGGACTGAATGGGGCGCTCGCTTGGCGTGGCGTGCGGCAGAGCGGCGTTGGCGCCGGCCACGACGATGGGGGAGAAGGACAGCCCCTCCCCGCCGCCTTGCAGCATTTCGACCACCAGGTTTGCGGCAATCTCCTTCTCCGTCGCGCCGACTCTTGCCTGCTGCATCGTCGTCTGCAGCGCGGCCTCACTGATGGCGATGGCGCGCCGCATCTGCTCCAGCTCGTGCTCGTCCTTGCGCATGCGCAGTTCGGCCAGTGCATCCTCGGCAGGGACGAGTCGGCAGCCGGGCGCGTACCGCTCCAACAATTGCGCCTCCACCAGCCGCATCTTGAAAGCCTCCGCACCGATGGTACGCCCGGTCAACCCCAGCGCAACGCAGGCATTCTTAAAGGCCCCTGTGTACCCCTCCTCGTCGGTGTAGGGGAACACATCCATTTCGATGCTCGTGCTCTCGACCTTGACCGCCTCGAACGCGGGCACGACGATGGCGGGGGTCTTGGTCACGGGCAAAAACACGACGACGGGCCGCTCGCTCAGGTGAAACGAGAGGCCGGTGAGATAGAACAGATTGGGACCGGGCACCAGCGCCACTACGTCGAATCCCCGGTCGCCGGCCTGCTCCATCAGTTTCGTGAGACGATCGGTGTACATTATGATACCTCCTATGGTATGTGATAGGTGACCGCCCAGCAGGCTCAAAAACCGCTCGCTTGGTTTCGATTAGCCGCCACAAAAAGCATGGCGGCTACTCAACCGGCGCTCGCTTCAACAGCCCAAGCAGTTACCGTGATAGAATATTACTGGGTCTGAGCTGCCAGTTCTCTGGCAAAAATATCAAAGGTGGGCTGGCCGTAGAGACAAAAGACGACCCGCTCCAGGCTCGTCTCTCCTTTCAGGTACGCGATGGCCGCCCGCAGCATCACCTGGACCGCCTCCTCCACCGGGTAGCCAAAGATGCCGGTGCTGATAGCAGGCAGCGCCACCGACTCCAGCCCGTGGTCGTCGGCCAGTTGGAGCGCGGCGCGCACCGCCGAACCGAGTAGTTCCGCCGAGCGCGCTGTGCCGTCATAGATCGGCCCGACGGCGTGGATCACGTGGCGGGCCTTCAGGTTTCCGCCCGAGGTGATGGCCGCCGAACCGGTGCTCACCGGCCCGTGCTGGCGCACCCAGGCGTTACTTTCTCGTTGAATGGTCGGGCCGCCCTTGCGAGCGATGATGCCCGCCACGCCGCCGCCGTGGGCCAGCCGCTCGTTGGCCGCGTTGACGATGGCGTCCGTGTCCAGCGCCGTGATGTCGCCCTCGACCAGTTCGAGGGTGGCGCCTTTGATCTGAACGTTCATATTTTCTACCTCCCTCAATTATTCGGTGGGAAGAGCGATGTCGGCAAAATCGACTTTTCTGAACCCCATCGTTATGATCAGATGCTGCACATAGATCTCGGCGTTCCGCTGGGCCATCTCCAGGATGCCGTCCTCCAGGGCGGCGTTCAGGATCTCGGCCTCGGCGGACTTGCGCGCCTCCGTCTCCAGCGCCGGGTTCATCCCCACCACGCCGGTGTCCCGGTTAAAGACGTAGGATTGCTGATTATCGAGCGTGGCCACAAAGACCTCGGCCGGCGGCAGGGTCACGACCACGCCGCCATCCTCGGTGAGGACGATGTCGTCCTCCTGCATCTTGGCCAGGTCTACACCGGCGATGACCTGACCGTGGGCCACCAGGATCAGCTTGTCGCCAAAGAGGAAGGAAAAGGGACCCTGCCTCGACTCGGCGGTGATGATCTTTTCGACGGTGTAGGAGGCGGTCTCCAGGCGGGCCAGGCTGCGCACCTCGCGGATGATGGTGATCGGATCGGGGACGATGGTGGGCGTGGGTTTAGTGATCTGCTCGAACTGTTCCTCCAGCGTCTGCTCGACGTCCTCCAGCGGCTGTGTGATTCCCTCGATCGTGCGGACCAGCAGCACGCCACCGCCGATGAGGGCGATCAGGATCAGCAGCAGGATCAATGTGTTAAGTTTAGAAGTCATCAGTCTACTCCTTCTGGGATAGCCATTGTACCACAGCCAGCGTCAAAAAGAAAACAAAGGCCAGGTCAATGAGAAAATAAGACGCATCCACCAGGCCGTGGGCCAAAAAGTTGACCATCGAACCCATCAGGCCCATGGCCAGGGCGCGGCGGTCGGGATCGGCCAGGCGGCGCAGCGGAAGGGCCAGCCGCCAGAAAGCGGCCTGAAGCCAGATCCCGGCGACGAGGCCGCCCAGGCCCAACCGGCATCCGTAATCGAGAAAGATATTGTGCGGGTGGGAGAGATCCGGCTCCTGCCAGGCGGCGGGCAGGATGTAGCGCCCCCGGTACTGGTACAGGAAATTGTCGGGGCCGACGCCGAGCCAGGGATGGTCGCGGAACATCGTCCGCGACGCGCGCCAGAGCTGGAGGCGAAAGAACGTGGCGCCGCTGCGACTGTCCAGGAGCGCGGCAAAGCGCGGCGTGCGCAGGAGCGGGATGGCGGCCACAGCCGCCGCAGCCGCCGCTCCCAGCGTCCCCCACAGCCAGCGTCCGCCCGCCAGCAGACCCAACGCCAGCAGCGAGAGCGGCACACCCAGGAGAATCGCCCCCCTCGAGAAACTGAGCAGCGCCGCCAGCCCCAGGGGCACGACCGCCACGCCATACGCCGCCCGGCGGCGACGAGACGCGCCGAACAGAGCGATGGCCGCCAGCACCGGCAACGCCCGCCCCAGGTAGAGCGCGGCGTTGTTCGGCGAGCCGTAGACGGAGCGCAAGCGCTGAAAACCCTGCTCGGCGGTGATGAGGTTGACGCCGAGCGCGCGCTGCGCCAGGCCGATGAGGGCCACCGCGACCGCACCCAGCACGAAGCCATCCACGATGCGCCAGATGGCCCTCTCGTCGAGCTGGCTCGTGCGCAACATCAGGTAAAAGAGCGCCGGCTCCAGGACGACGACGCGCAGCTCGCGCACCGCGACGTGGCGGTATTCGGCGGCAAAGGTGGAGGCTACGCTCACCAGCACAAAGAACAGGGCGGCAAGGTCGAGAAAAGTAAGATTCGAGATTCTCAATGTTCGGTTTTTGATTTGCCTCACTCCCCACGAGAGCGCGCACATCAGCGTCGCGATCTCGGCCATCGAGAAGGCCTTGCCAAAAAGTGGACGGGGGTGCAGATAGAAAGGGGCGGTCAGCGCGACGAGCGCCAGCCCCAGGTCGAGCCGCAGCAGGATGAGCGCAGCCAGCGCCAGCCCACCGATCAGCGTGAGCGGAAGCCAGGGCGAAAAATAAAATACCCCGGCAACGATCAGAACCGAAATTGGAGAACAGAGATTGTACCCCGCCACTCGCCACCCGCGAACATTCCCCCCCTCTCCCTGTCCTCTTGTCCCCTTGTCTCCTCGTCTCCCTCGCTCCATTCCCCACCAGACGATGCCTCCCAGACAGGCGAGCGCCAGCGCAGCCAATCCCGCCAGTGCCCGGCGGTGCGCCGTCGTATCCGGCCTGCGGCTCACCTCCCAGCCGACCAGCGGCCACTGATCCCACCCGCGGTCGGCGACGAGCTCGACGATGTGCGGGCCGTCGTCGAGGCCCCTGGCGACGGGAATGGAGACGACCTGGGGCGCGTAATCGGGCGAGGTGAGCACGAGGTAGGCACCGCGCTCCTCCTGGGGCAGTCGGTTCGCCGGTTCATCATCCACACTGACCCAGAGGTAGGCGCGGTACTGCCCGCGCCGCACCCGCAGCGCCAGATCGGTGCCGGAGAAGGGGATCGTGACGCGGTCGGCGCCGTTCTGGCTGCCGGCCTCGCTGGGATCGGCGCCCAACTCGGAGAACTCCCAGCCTCCCTCCCACTCGGCCTCGCCGGAGAGAGGCGTGTAGGAGACCGTGGTGGTTTGCAGGAGGGCGCGTCGCCTGGCAGCCCACACCGCGCCGACCAGCAGCGAGCTGACCAGCAAGCCAATCAAACAAATGATCGCCCAAGTTCGTGGTCGTAAAGTCCCCAATGTACCCATCTACCAATATACCAGTGTATCCGTCTACCAACATCACAATATCATCAAGTCAAGGAGCGAGCGCCGGTTGAGTAGGCCAGAGGGGCCGTATCGAAACCAAGCGAGCGGTTCTTGTAAAAGACTACTCAACCGACGACGCTTAATGACATTGACCGACATCACCACTGCCAACGGACCGCCGTCACACTGCCCTCGTCGGTCAGTTGGTGCAGAGCGCCGTCGGGAAGATGGATCAAATAGATGTCGCCTCGATAGATGACGAGCACCTGATCCCCTCCCGGCCCCCAGGCTACGTCGGGATACTCCAGCCCGATCTCTCCGGCGGGCGGAAAGAGGGGCTGGCTATCGGAGCCATCTCGATCCATCAGGTAGAGATCGTAGCTGCTGGTCTGGCTGGCGTAGGGGCTGCGGGCCTGCCCGAAAACGACGTGGTCGCCCTCGGGCGCATAGCGCGGCGCGGCCCACATGCCGGCCTCGCTGACCAGCTCCACGGTGAGCGTTCCGTCGGCGGCGAGCGTCCAGATGTCAAAGACGGGGCTGTCCTCCGGCGCTTCGCCCGTCGGGGCGGGGCCGTGCAGCGTGGTGAGGATGAAGGCTCCCTCCGGCGACCAACTGACGGTCGGCGTCCAGACCCAGGGGGCGTACGTGCGGTACGGCGGAAAGCGGGCCAGCAGCGTTTTCGCGCCGTCGTAGGCGCGGATGACGCCCACCTCGTCGGCGCGAGCGTAGGCCAGATTCTGGCCGTCGGGCGACCAGGCGTACGCAGTGCCCCACCAGCCGTAGGCGCCGCCGGCGCTCGGTTCGACGGTGCGCCGCTGGGCCAACAGTTCCCCGTCGCTGGGGCGCGGTCGAGCGACCCACACGTCGTTTTCCGCCTTCCAGCCGGGGTTCCCCTCGACCACCGCGCCGGTGGTGTAAGCGATGCGGCAGCCGTTGCCGGTGGGGAGGACCTGGCAATTGTCCTCCCAGTCGGCCCACAGGACGCTTTCGGCCTCCAGTCGGAGCGGCTCGGCGTCGGCGGTGGCGGTCTCGATCATCCAGAGGGTGTTGAGGGGAGCCCCCTCTTCCTCCCCCCCATTGGGGGGGACAGAGGGGGGGAGGCGGGTAAAGAGCAGGTGAGTGCCGCCGGGCGAGAGGGCCAAGACGCGGCCATCCAGGTCGCCCTCGTGCGTCAGCCGCCGCTGGTTGGGGCTGGTGGTCTGCATCACCCAGGCGTTGTGATTGGCGACGTAGGCGACGGTGCCGCTGATCGACACGGCCTTCCGTTCCACCTGCACGCCGACGCGGAGGATCTCGGTGCGCGGCTCCTGGATCGTGACCTGCCGCACGAGCCGCCGGTCGGTCTCGACGTCATCCTCGAAGGTGACGCGGTAGACCAGCTCCTCGATCCCGGTGACGCCCGGCTCCAGCAGGCGGGTCTCGTCGGCGGGGATCGAGGCGTCGCCCACGGTCCGGCGCTCGAAAGGGATCTCGCGCTGCTCGGTCTCGACGCGCACCTCGACGCGGATGACGCGGACAGTCATGCCATCCTCGATGAAGGTAGGCTCGACCGGCGTCACCAGATCGTCCTCGTCGAGCGTGACGTTCGCCTCGGCCAGCAGGTCGCGGACGGTGAGCGCCTCGGTGTTGAGCGTGCGTGTCTCGCCGTCGGCGACGAGCGTGACGGCGCGAGCGTTGGCCGGAGGCGCGCACGCCGCCAGCGCCAGCAGAAGCGAGAACAGAGCGATCCATCTACCCATCGTGGGCAGATTATACCATCGGAGGCGAGATGGGACAACGACCGGCGCGGTTGCGCCATGTCCACGATGGGGTTAAAATAGGCCGATATGACGCGGAGTGAGTGGATCGCTGCTGCTTTGTTGCTCCTGGCCTTTGGGATCGTGCTGGGCGCGTTGCTGATCGCGGGAGACTATCCGGCCGGTTTCGTGCTGCCGACCCTGGTTCCGACCCTCTCGCTCCCGGCGTTACCTTCCCCCACGCTTACCTCCACGCCGCTGCCCTCGCCGACCGTCACACCGGCGCCGCCGCCCAGCCCGACAGCTACGTTCACTCCTGGTCCCACTGCCACGCCAACTCACACTCCAACTCCCACTCACACCCCCACCCCGGCGCCCACACCCACCTCCTTCTCGCTCGACATCCCCCAGTTGATCGAGATGACCGCTGCCGCGACTCTCTCCGACACGACCGCGATCCCCTCGCCTGTGCCGACGGCGGTGATCCCCCCTAACACTATCAACGTCGTCGTGCTCGGCAGCGACCGTCGCCCCGATTGGAACGACTGGCACACCGACGTCGTCCAGATCGTCTCCATCCAGACGGGGGTCCCGGCCGTGACCGTGCTCTCGATCCCCCGCGACCTCTACGTCTACATCCCGGAGCAGGGAATGAGCCGCATCAACTTTGCCGACATGTACGGCGAGGTGTACGGCTACGAGGGCGGCGGGCCGGGCCTGATCCAGCAGACGCTGCTTTACAACCTGGGCATCCCGGTCGATCACTATGTGCGCACCGATTTCGACGGGCTGATCGGCATCGTCGACGCGCTGGGCGGCGTGGACATTCCGGTCCATTGCGAATTGATGGACTATTGGCCCTATCCCAACGAGGCGGGCGAGTACATCACCAAGACACTGGAGCCGGGGATGCATCACCTGGACGGGGAGTCGGCGCTCTGGTACGCCCGCTCGCGCAAGACCTCGAGCACCTTTGCCCGCGAGCGACGCCAGCAGCAGGTGCTCCAGGCGATCTGGCGCAAATCGCGCAGTTTCGACATTGTGCCCCGCATCCCCGAACTGTGGGAGCAGTTTCGCAGCATGATCGTCACCGATATGACGATCACGGATATGGTGAGGTTGGCCGAGATGGCGACCCGGCTCGACGAGCAGAACGTGCGCTTTCGCAACATCGGTTACCAGCACGTCATCCCCTGGACCACACCGAAGGGCGGGTCGGTCTTTTTGCCCAACTGGGAGGAGATCGGGCCGGTGGTGAGCGAGGCGCTGGGGCCGGTCCCCGAAGGACGGCTGTGGCGAACGCTACAATCGGTGGAGGTGTGGAACGGGACGGACCGCGCCGGCTGGGATCAACTGGCGGCCGACCGGCTCTACCGTGAGGGGTTTGGCGCCATCATCGGCCAGCCCGACCGGCGGGATTATGCCCAGACGCAGTTGATCGACCTCACCTCGCTGACGAAAGGGAGCGCCGCGTCCTACCTGCGATGGATGTTCAACGTCTCGCCCGAGAACGTCCTCACCGCCTCCGACCCCAATGCCCCGGCGCAATACCGCCTCATCATCGGTGCAGACTTTGAGACCTGTCGCCGCCCGTGAACAAGTACCTTTTGGTCATTGCGGGCGAGAAAATGATCCTATATAATGTCTACAGTAGGTGCAACGCACTTCACAAGTGCGTTGCACCTTGAAAAGTCAATCCGATCATCCCACCGCCGCCTCGCCAGCCTATGGTCATCATCACATTCGTTCGAATCCATGATGAGGAGTATGCCAGATGAATCAAAATCAAGTTTTTATTCGTGTCGTGTTTGTCGTCAGCGTGGTCTGTGTGCTGCTGGTCGTTGTGTCCTTGTTGACATCAGTATGGGCCTTGCCGCCTCGACCCACGCCGGAGCCGACGGCCACGCCGACTCCCACGCCGACTGCTCCCCCGGCTCCCTCGTCCAGGTCTGAGGTTGAAGGGGGCCTGCTCGAGCTGCACGTCCAATTTCCCCAGACGTGGTCCTGGGGCGAGGTGCACTGGCAAACGGTGTGGACCGTCGTTCAATGGCGCGATGAGTGGGATAACTGGCGCGACGTCGAGGGGTGGCGGGGAGAATTGGAGGAGATCGCGATCGGCGAGGTCGGCGAGGTCGTGGGCAGGCGGGTCTGGTGGGTAACAGAGACCGACCTGGGCAAAGGGCTGTTTCGCTGGCAGGTCTACCGGGGCAAAGGGGACGCGCTGCTCGTCACGAGCGATCCGTTCTACCTGCCCGATACCACCGGCCAGACCCGGGTGGTCGAGGTCTCGCTCGCGCCGTAGCCGTATTCGTCACCCTGATAAGAAACTTGTCTGGTCAAGCGTCATTCCGAGCGGAACGGAGCGCAGCGGAGTGGAGTCGAGGAATCTCATATTGTCGGGACGGCAGACCCTTCGACTCCGCTGCGCTCCGCTCAGGGTGACGGCGACGTTTTAGTTTCTTGCTCACTGTTCATTTGTGTTCATCCGTGTCCTAAAAAGTAAATCCATATTTATCCCAGGAGGAAAAATCAAATGAAGGTCATACGATTGCTCATTGCCTCGATGCTTGGCCTGGGGCTGACCCTGGCCGTGACGTTCTTCTCGCTCACGGGGCAGGCCGCGCCGGATAATCCGGTGCTCGACCCGCCCCGCAACAGCCACACCGCCCCGCCGACCACGACCGTCTCGATCACCTACGACGAGCCGATCAGCGCGGCGACGGTGACGAGCCGCACCTTTGCCGTCCACGGGATGCAGTCGGGGTTGGTGATGGCGACCCACGGCGTGAGCGGAGGGAAAATCATCGTGACGCCCACGCGCCCCTTCCACCAGGGCGAGTTGGTGTATGCCATCGCCACGACGGGCACGCTCGGTCTCGACGGCGCGGAGCCGATCTCCGCCACTCAGTGGCAGTTCAACGCTGGGCGGGTTGTCTCTCGCTGTTTCGGCGGCTTTACCGACATTGGCGCTGGGCTGATGGATGTTGCGTTCAGTTCGACAGCGTGGGGAGATTACGACAACGATGGCGACCTAGACATCTTGCTTACAGGGTGGAATGGAGACGTCCCCATATCCCGGGTCTACCGCAATGACAACGGCAGTTTCATTGACATTGGTGCCGGGCTGATGGGCGTTACTCTTAGCTCGTCGACTTGGGGAGATTATGACAACGATGGCGACCTGGACATTCTGCTTACAGGGTGTAATGGGGACATCCCTGCATCCTGGCTCTATCGCAACGATGCTGGCAGTTTCACCGACATTGGTGTCGAGCAGATGGACACTTGTTATGGCTCGGTGGCGTGGGGAGATTATGACAACGACGGCGATCTGGATATCTTGCTCACAGGGCAGGCCGATGGTAATCTTGCATCCCGAATTTACCGCAACGATGCTGGTAGCTTCACTGATATCGACGCTGGCTTGATGGATGTGTACGATAGCTCTGTCGCGTGGGGAGACTATGACAATGACGGCGACTTGGACATCCTACTCACAGGAGGAGATAATAGTGAGAATCCCGTATCCCTGATCTATCGCAATGGCGCTGGAAGTTTCATTACTACTGGCGCCGAACTGTTGGACGTCTGGGGAAGCTCGGTGGCGTGGGGAGACTATGACAATGACGGTGATCTAGACATCCTACTCACAGGAGAAGATAGTAGTGAGACTCCCGTGTCCTTGGTCTACCGCAATGACAACGGCAACTTTGTTGATATTGGCGCTGGGCTGCCGGGCGTTGCCACTGGCTCGGCGGCCTGGGGAGACTATGACAACGACGGCGATTTGGATATCCTACTTACAGGGGCCAGTAGTACCGAATTTCCCTCTTATGATCCCATATCTGAGGTGTACCGCAATGACAGTGGCAATTTTACCGCCATCAGTGCTGGGCTGACAGACGTTTTACTTAGCTCAGTGGCGTGGGGAGATTATGACAACGATGGCGATCTGGATATTTTGCTTGCAGGGGCAGAAAGTGGTGATGCTAGTGTATCTCGCATCTACCGCAACGACGACTGCTCCGCCGACCTGGCGCTCGTCAAGACCGCTATGCCACAGGTCGCCGCGCCCGGCGCATCCATCACCTACACCCTCGCCTTCTCCAACAGCGGCACGTTAACCGCCACCCAGGTCGTCATCACCGACACCCTCCCTCCATCTGTAGTGCCGACTTTAGTCGTCAGCAGCGGCGCGGCGATCACCGACACCGGCGCCAGCCCGCCCTACGTCTGGCAGGTACAAGACCTGGCCCCTGGCGCATCTGGAGTCATCACCATCACCGGCGTGCTCACCACGGGGTTGCCCTCCGGTTCCACCATCACGAACACCGCCACCATCTCCAGCGCCGCGGACTGCGACCCCACGAACAACGCGAGCGAGGCGACGGTGACCATCGCGTTCAACGACCTGGTTATCACGAAAGCCGCCTCGCCCCGTAGTGGCGTAGGCCACAACGGGACTACGCCAGAGCCGGTCGTCGCGGGCACGTCCCTGTTCTACACCGTCACCATCGTTAACGTTGGCGCCACGACGTTCGACGACATCATTCTCTCCGACACGCTCCACCCCAGCACCACGCTCCAATACCTCGACCAGACGGACAACGTTACCAACGAGTTCAGCGCGGGGACGCACTGGAACACCCACTGGTACGACCCCCGGCCCGGCGTCTATGGCGACGAGCGGTTGGAGATACTCGATACCATCACCCCTACCGGCGTGTTCGTCTCGCGGATGATCGACGCCCACAACGTCGTCTCCTGGGAGACGCTTTCGTGGGTCCCCCGGCGGCCTTATTGGAAGCCGCTGCCGGACGACGGTGGGGCGGAGGTCGCTTACAACCTGGGCAACGCCGATATGATGAACAATCAGTTGTTGCTGCACCTGGACGAGATCTCGGGCACGACCGTCTTTAGCGATACCTCCGGCCAGGGCAACGATGCCACCTGCCCCGCCGTGATCAGCGAGACCTGTCCCACCGCTGGCGTGGTCGGGCGTTTCAACGAGGCACTCAGTTTCGATGGCGCGTTGAGCCAGACCGCCGTCATCAGCGACGCCGCCGACCCGCTGCGTTACGCCATTGAGCTGTGGGTTTACCCGACCGTCGTCACCGACACCAGCTTTATCCTGCGCACCGACACGCCCGCCGACACAGCGGAGAATTACTCGTATCTCCTGGGCATCGAGAACGGACGCTTCCGGCACGCGGTGAACAACGGCCAGTACAGCGTCGTCGGCACGACGGTGATCTCGCCAAACACCTGGTACCACGTCGTCGGCACGGCGGAAAGCCGCGGCGACATCAAGCTCTACGTCAACGGCGCGCGCGAGGCCCGCCTGAACCGGATCGGCGATCTGTGGACGGGCGGGGAGTGGTACCGGCTCGGCTCGACCTACGGCCCCACCGGAACGTCGAGCTATTTCTCCGGCCGGTTGGACGAGGTGGCGATCTACAGCCGCACGCTCTCCTCCGGCGAGGTCAACGACCGCTACCTGCGCGGCGCGCTGCGGCTGAGCTTTCAGGCGCGCTCGTGCGACGCTTCTCTGTGCGCATTCACACCCTTTGGCAGCGAGGTGTACTCCGAACAAAGCAACACGAGCCTGGGCCTACCCTCCGTGACGCTGTCCGGTGTCCCGGACAACCGTTACTTCCAGTATCGCGCCCTTTTGGAGACGGACGATCCCGATTACTCGCCGGAACTGGAGAGCGTGACCGTCGGCCCGCTCCACCGGGAGGTGCTCGCCAGCCAGGGGAGTTGCGCCGCGCTCGGCCCCAGCGTCTATACCTGCACTCTCGGCTCGCTCTATCCCGGCGACGTCATTACCGTCACCACCGAGGTGAACGTTCACCCCTCGGCGCTGGGCGTCATCACGAACACGGCGACCATCTGGCCCACCCCGCCCGACGCTGACCCGACGAACAACGCCACCGTCGTCACCTCGACGGTCGTCTCGGAGGTGGACATCAACATCGCCAAGTACGACGGATGGTACGGTGGCACCGACCCGGTGAACCCCGGCAGCCCGATGACCTACACGCTCGAAGTCCACAACGCCGGTCCCAGCACTGCCTGGGACGTCACCGTCACCGACACGCTGCCGATTGAGGTGATCAGCGTCTCGGCTCCCAGCAGTTGGGACTGCGGCGGCAGCGGGGGGTACGACGTCGTCTGCACCACCGACCGGCTGCTCCCTTACACCTGGCCGGACATCCTCATCACCGGCAACGCGCCGCTGATGACGGGCACGATCACCAACACCGGCTGGATCTCGGCGGCGGTAAGCCACGTCTACACCACCTCGAACCTGAGCGACACCGAAACGACGCTCGTTATACCATTGGCCGATCTGGCCATCACCAAGAGCGGCAGCCCTGACCCGGTCGACCCCGGCGAGACGGTCACCTACATCATCACCGTGACGAACAGCGGCCCATCGCCCGCGACGGGCGTGGTGGTCGAGGATACGCTTTTGACGGACGGCCTGGTGAGTTACCCCATCGCCAACGCGGACGCTCCGCGACCGAGCGATTGGACCTGCGACGATCCGGGCGAGGTCGTGGTCTGCACGCTGCTGACCGGCCTGGAACCAGAGGCGTCCGCCAGCTTCCAGCTCACCGTGACCGCGCCGATCAGCGGCCTGATCGCCAACGTCGCGGTCGTCGAGGGGGAGCAATACGACCCCGACCTCGATAACAACGAGGCCTACGAGTTCGTCGCCGTGCGGCCAGTCGCCGACCTGCACATCAGCAAGGCGGATACGCCCGACCCGGTCTATGCCGCCGCGCCGCTCACCTACACCCTCACCATCACAAATACCGGCCCCATGCCCGCGGGCGCGTTTACGGCCACGCAAGATTTCGTCTACGACCGCGCGATCCCGATCCGTCCGCTGGGGCGGGCCCAACGGTATCCCGCCAATCTGCACGTCGGCGGCGTGACGGGTGTCATCGAGAATTTGACGGTGGTGCTGCACGACCTGAGCCACGACTATCCCGCCGACTTGAGCATCCTGCTCGTCGGGCCGGACGGGCAGAACGTGATCCTGATGTCGAACGTGGGCGGCGGCGTGGACGCGGAGGACGTGACGCTGACCTTTGGCGACGCGGGCGTCAGTATGCCGCTCAACGACGCGCTCACCTCGACCGTCGTCTACCGACCCACCAACTATGGCGTCAGCGCCGAGTTTCCGCCTCCGGCTCCCGATGGCCCGTATGGCGGCAGCCTGTCCGTCTTTAACGGCGCCGACCCCAACGGTCTCTGGCGCCTGTACGTGATGGACACGGTGCCCGCCATCGGCGGGGAGATCGCAGGTGGCTGGAGCCTGCACTTTACCAGCACGACGATGGACACGGTCACGCTGATCGACGAGCTGCCCGCCGGACTGACGAGTGTGAGTGTAGCCTCCCCCGATGACTGGACCTGCTGGGGTGGGAGCGATACGCGGCACTGCCGGGCGGACGTCTTTGGGGTGAACGAGCCGGCCGTCTTTACCATCGCGGCCACCTCTCCTATCACCGGCGGCGTGATCACCAACACCGCCACGATCACGTCGACCACGGCGGATCTGTGGCCCGAGTCGAACGTGGACACGATCACCACCACGGTCCTCGCGGTGGCGGAGCTGGGAATCGTCAAGCAGGTGACGCCCATCGACGTGGTGGAGCCATCCGATCCGCTCACCTACACGCTGACGATCAGCAACGCCGGACCCAGCCCGGTGCCGGCGGCGGTGGTGACGGACGTACTGCCCGCCGGCTTGACCGGCGTCAGCGCGCCCGGCTGCGATCTCGCTGCTCTGCCGCTGGTGACCTGCACGCTGAGCGTGGCGCCTGGCGTCACCGAGATCGTCATCACCGCGAACGCGCCGATCACGTCCGGCGTGATCACAAACACCGCCGGGGTCACCTCGACGGTGCCCGATCCAGACGCGCTCAACAACAGCGCGTCCGTGACGGTCACGGTGATGCGCCAGCCGATCGCAGGTCTGGCAGCGATCAACGACAGCCCGACGATCGTGGGTCGCCCGACCGTCTTTACAGCCACCGTCACGGCGGGCAGCGACATCGTGTACGAGTGGGACTTTGGCGACGGCTCCACGGGCACGGGTAACCCGGTCAGCCACGTCTACGGGACGACAGGCGACTATACCGCCATCGTCACCGCCTCGAACAGCGAAAACAGCATGACGGCAACGACGCCGGTCTCGGTCGTGCCACAGCCCGTCTACCTGCCGCTGGTGATGCACAACTTTGCCATCGCGCCGGACCTGGTGGTGGATAGTATCGTCGCCTCCGGCAGCGCGGTGACCGTCACGATCCGGAACCAGGGAGACGCGCCGATCGTGACCGCGTTGGATGATGGGTTCTGGGTGGATGTCTACATCGATCCCGATACCATCCCCACGCGGGTCAACCAGACGTGGGAGCTGGTCGGCGACCAGGGCCTCGTCTGGGGCGTCACGCAGGATGCGCTGCCCTTCGAGCCAGGCGAGGTGCTCGTCCTGACGATGGGCGATGCCTACTATCTGTCAGACAAAAGCCAGATTACAGGGACGATACCGATCACAGCATCGATCTGGGCGCAAGTGGACTCGGCCCACGCCGAGACGGACTATGGCGCGGTGCTGGAGGATCACGAGATGATTGGAGGGGATTATAACAACATCAAGGGGCCGGTGCATCCGAGCGCGGTACGTGAGAGCGGCTTGGCTCAGAAACGATCGAAACTCAAGCCCAAGAAATAGCGGTACACAAGACAGAAGCAAAACAGCGACTCGGTCACGTGGATCGGGTCGCTGTTTGTGTGTGAAGTGAATCGCGTCCCGTCGCTCAGTCATCCTCAGGAGAGATCAGCATGTAGCCAAAACCGCGCACCGAGCGAATATAGCGCTGTCGTTCTGGATCCAGATTCAGGCGCCGGCGGATCTGGCGAATGTGCACCTTGAGCAACTCGCGGGCCTCGTTATCGTTGCCGTCGTGCCCCCAGACGGCGCGCAACAGATCCTGGTAACTGACGACCTCTCCAGCATGCTGGGCCAATGTCAGCAGCAAGCGGTATTGTAATGGCGGCAGCGTGACCCAGCGTTCGCCAAGTCCCACTCACTTCTTGCGTGTGTCGATGTGAAGCTCGCCGATTTGGTAAGATGTGGGTGCTGCCCGAACGAGACGCCGAGTTAGCAAAGCTCCGTCTCTGATAGCCGTACTGGGGATGTCTGCGATGATCAAAGGGGGCCAACGACCAGGCTCGATCAGATTAAGCACCGTTGTAGGCTCCAGTCGAGTCAAGGCAGCTCGTTGGATCACCACGAGATCGGGACGGTCCTCTTCGAGACAAGAGAGGGCGTTGGGCCAGGTAGTTGCAAACGTGCAGCGATCCGCCGTATCACCCAGTATAGCCATCAGAGCCTCGGCGGCATTCTGGGTCGGCGTGAGGATGAGAATGTGCATTACGATCGTTTCTCCATAACACGTCACTCAGTTTTTCCCTGTGCGGGGATATGATAACACCAGCAAGTTGAAAAGTCAATCGGGGGCGCACCAAATCTTTACCAAAGTTTCACCAAAATTTTACCAATGCACCGCTTGTTTTGTGCTATACTGAGTCCAGGTTGTGAACAAATCATTTAGACAAAATGGAGATAAAGATGTCAAGTACGTACTGTCCCAATTGTGACGCTACCATAACTTCAGGCAATCCACACATCGGCGCTGTGATTCGCTGTAGCGAATGCGGCCAGGAGCTCGAGATCATCAGTACCCATCCGTTCGAAGTGGACTTTCCCCTGGAACAGTGGAAGGACGAGGATTGGGAAGATGATTGGGAGGATGAGGAGGAAGACTGGGACGATTGATGGTTGTTTCATCGATGTAATTGTGCGAGCGCCTCGTCTGTGATGACGAGGCGTTTTTCATCTTCGAAGAGCACGTCTGTTCAATAACTGCATTGCATCAAGCAGACGTTAAAGCGCCCAGTATAACCTGCATCCCTGGGTGCTTTGCTTGTTCGCCGAGTCAAGCTTCTGATCGCATCGTCACGATCTGTGTAGGACAACCTGCCGAACCTCGCCAAACTGACTCGCTATTTCTTGAGCGTCGTCCTGGCTCGCTGCCTCTACGATGATGGTCGTGACGCCTTTGCGGAAGAGAGCGGTATGTCCTGCCTCCCTGGCAGTGGATGTACAATCTCCATCGATGAGGACAGTGAATTCTCTCGTTGATGGCTTGGTCAGGTTCTCATACCCCACAAGTCTGAGGACGTCATCCCAGGTGGCTCCACAGGCTACGCAATGTATGTGCTGAATTCCTCCGGTTTCGGTTTCCTCAAACGTGCCTCCGTCTATTTTGTCAGAGTGACACCGGGGACAATAGATTCCTTGCTGAGTCACATACTCGGCAGGTGTGAGCATTTTTCTCCGTCTACGTCGAATCATCGGTCGCCTCCTGTGAAAACAAACTATGACGCTAGAGCCGGTGGATGTTTTTTTCCTACTCCTGACAGATCGTTGCGCTTGGCAATTCTTTGGATTCTCGTTAAAATAAGGCACTATTAGTATAGGCAACTTTGCGGAAAAGTCAAACGCATGAATTGACTACTACGCAACGTTGCACCATACTGAGCGCGCACCAGATACAAGAATGGTTACCTGTAGGACCACCCCATGACCCTCATATACCTCGCCTTTGCCTGGCTTGCCGGTATTGTGCTGGCAAAAATGTTAGATCCTCCCTGGCAGGTATTGCCTGTGCTTGCGCTGGCGGCTTTCCTGGGCCTGCTGCTGGGGCGAGATGATGCTCCTGGTAAGGACCGCGTTCGCCTGGGCGCGCTGTGCGCGCTGATGCTGGCCCTGGGTGCGGGGCGCTTTTTGCTTGCCGTCCCTCACTTTGACGAGACCTCCCTTGCCACCTATAATGACGTTGGCTGGGTGACGCTCGAAGGCGTGGTGGTGGGAGAGCCGGACGAACGGGAACAGTACACCAATCTGCGTCTGCAAGCCGAGCGGCTGACGCTGCCCGACGGCGCGGAACGGGAGATCGAGGGGCTGGTGCTGGTCAAGGCTGGCCGCTACCCTCCGCGTCGCTACGGCGACTGCGTGCGGGTTGAGGGATTACTTGAGACGCCGCCCGTCTTTGAGGAATTCTCCTACCGCGACTACTTGGCCCGGCAAGACATCCACTCCCTCATCCGGCGCGCCCAGGTCACGCTGCTGGCTGAAAATCAGACCAATCCTCTTCGCTATTGCCTCTTGGCCTTCAAGCGCCATGCCCAATCCACCATCGCCCGCATTCTCCCGGAACCGCAGGCGGCGCTGTTGACCGGTATCTTGCTGGGCGTGGAGACGGGCATCCCCGCCGACCTGATGGACGACTTTGCCGCCACCGGCACGACGCACATCATCGTGATATCGGGATTCAACATTACGATCGTCGCTGGAATCTTTTCTGGGATAGCCCGGCGGCTGTTTGGGCAGCGACGGGCGGTCTGGGTCGCTGTCGCGGGCGTGGTCGTTTACACGATCCTGGTCGGGGCGTCGGCGGCGGTGATGCGGGCGGCGCTGATGGGATTGCTCTATCTTTTTGGCCGTCACCTGGGACGCGCCGTCTTTGCTCCCGCGTCCCTTGCCGCGGCGGCTATCGCGATGACGTTGCACGATCCCAACGCGCTATGGGACGTGGGCTTCCAGCTCAGCTTTGCCGCCACGGTGGGGCTGGTGGTCTACACGGAGCCGCTGGAGCAGGTCTTTGAGCGGGCGCTGGCGCGGGTCACTTCTGCCGAACGCGCCCGACAGATCGTCGGCCTGGTTAGCGAGGCGTTGATCGTCACGCTGGCGGCGCAAATAACCACGACCCCCATCATCCTGCACTATTTCGGGCGGCTTTCCCTCGTCACCCTGCTCACCAATTTTCTGATCTTGCCCGCCCAACCATTGTTGATGCTCAGTGGCGGTGTTGCTATGCTGCTGGGCCTGATCGCTCTGCCGGTGGGACAGGTCGTCGGCTGGGTGGCCTGGATGTTTCTCACCTACACCATCGAAATAGTCCGGCTGACGGCGCGGGTCCCTTTCGCTTCGGTGCCGGTGCAGATGGATGGCTGGATGGTGTTTGTGTACTATGCACTTCTGAGCGGTCTCACCTGGTGGGTGGCGCAGCCCAGAGAACGGCGCAGCGAGTTGCGGGCCAGGTTCGTCTCCCCTCTGGAGACGAGGGCGCTCGTCGGCGCGGCCGCTATCCTGCTGGTGCTGGCGTTCTTCGCCTGGCGCGGCTTGCCCGATGGCCGCCTCCACGTCACGTTCCTCGACGTGGGGCAGGGGGACGCCATCTTCATCCAGACCCCCTCCGGCCGGCAGGTGCTGATCGATGGCGGCCCCAGCGAGACGGCGCTGCTTGCGCAACTGGGCCGCCAGATGCCTTTCTGGGATCGCACGCTCGACGTGATGGTGCTCACACATCCCGAGTCCGACCACGTCACCGGGCTGGTGGGAGCGCTGGAGCGGTACCGGGTGGATATGGTGGTCTTTCGCGAGATGGAGCACGAGTCGGAGGTCTATGCCCACTGGCTGCGGTTGCTGGAGGCAGAGGGAGCGGCGGTCTATCGAGGCGAGGCGGGGCTGCGGCTGGCGCTCGACGATGGCGCGGACGCAGAACGCCCGGTGGAGATGGTCGTGCTGCATCCGGGAGCGGAGCTGCGTGGGGAGGCCAACAACGATTCGCTCGTGGCGCGGCTGACCTACGGGCACGTGTCGGTGTTGCTGTCGGGGGACATCGAGGCGGAGGTGGAGCAGCAGTTGGCGGCGGGAGAAGCGACGATCACGAGCACCGTGCTGAAGGCGGCCCATCACGGGAGTTGTGGCTCGACGACGGAGGAGTTTCTGGGGGCAGTAGCGCCGGAGGTGGTGGTGATCAGCGTGGGGGCAGAGAATCGTTTCGGGCACCCTTGCGCCGAGGTGCTGGAACGGTTGGGCGATCTACCCACGTACCGCACGGACGAGCGCGGCGCGGTCGAGTTCATTACCGATGGGACGCAGGTGTGGGTGGAGACGGAGAAGTGAGGGGAGTAAAATGAATCGCTGATGGCGCTAAAGCTCACTGAACTGTGGACTCGTTCAATGTGGTTGGTGTGTAGCGCCGATTGCTTCCCGTCCAGGTGAAAAGTGAGCCAAGTTCTCAGATTGCCCAGATCCTACAATACTCCCTCAAGCGCCTCAATCAACCGCGCATTCTGCGCCGGGCTGCCCACCGTGATGCGCAAAAAGTCGGGCAGATCGTAGCCGGTGCACGGTCGCACGATGACGCCCCTCTCCAGCAAACGCTGCTGGATTACCTTCGCCTGCGGGCCGATCTCGACCAGGATAAAGTTGGTGTGGCTCTCGATGTACTGCAATCCCAGCCGCTCGAACTCGCCGTACAGGTAAAGACGTCCTGCGTGGTTGGCGGCGATCGATTTTTCAAGGAACTCGTCATCCTCCAGCGCAGCGATGCCGGCGACCTGGGCCAGCCGGTTGACGGCGAACGTCTCCCTGACCCGATTCAACGGGTCCAGGACTTTTGGCATGGCGACGGCATATCCCAGGCGCAGGCCGGCCAGGCCGTAGACCTTGGAAAAGGTCCGCATCACCATCACGTTGCCCCGTTTCTCCCGGACGTACTTGAGGGTATCCGGGTACTCGTCAGAGTCGACGAGCTCGTTGTACGCCTCGTCAAAGGCGACCAGCACGTGGTCGGGAACCCGCGCCATAAAGGCGTCCACCTCGCTCGCCGTGACGACTGTTCCGGTCGGGTTATTCGGGTTGCAGAAAAAGATCAGTTTGGTCCTGTCGTCGATCGCCTCCGCCATCGCCTCCAGATCCAGTCTATAGTCCTCGGTCAGGGGCGTCTTGACCAGCGTCGCTCGCATCGCGTGGGTGAATATGTCGTACACGGGAAACGAGGAGCGGCTGACAATGACCTCGTCCCCTTCCTCCAGGTACGCCATGCAGGTCTGCAGGATGATGCCGTCCGCCCCGTTGGCCGCGATCACCTGCTCCACGGCGACCCCCAGGCGCTCCGCCAGCGCGCGACGCAGGGCATAACTCGCCCCATCGGGGTACAGGTTCACGTCGGCAAGTGCTTCCTTGACAACAGCCACCGCCTTGGGCGATGGCCCCAGGGGATTCTCGTTCGACGCCAGTTTGATCACACTGTCCAGGTTGTATTTCCGCTGCACTTCCTCGATGGGTGTGCCGGGCACGTAGGGGCTGATCGCATCCAAGCCGCGTTGGTGCTTGACCGAACTTTTCATGGGTGTATTTATCTCCTAAGCTGTCTGCAATTCTTGTCGTTGAGTTACCACTCAAACTTCCACAATCCGTCATTCCGAGCGACCGAAGGGAGTCGAGGAATCTAGTCGCTCTTGCTGACGAAAATTGAGATTCCTCGACTCGCTGCGCTCGCCCGGAATGACGTCCGAATTATACGGACGGCGCTATTATTATAAATCTCACTTCTGAAATTGGCAACCTTTCTGTATCGAGGTGGGTATCGAGTTGTTATCACTAATGAACGAATATGAGCGAATATATTGACAAGTGTGAACAATTATGATATAATCCACGTGTTTTCAGTTTTGAACGTGCGCAACCCCAGGGAGATGATATAGTCCTACAAAGAGGAAGAGAAAGGTCAATGGCAAAAGAATCGTACACCTGGCAGGAGATTATCAGTCAACCGGAAACCTGGCGCACGACGCTGGAAAGCTTTGCCACCGGGCAAACGGCGCTGGAGCACTTTTTGGAGCGAGCGGAGTTTGACCAGATCCTCGTCGTCGGATGCGGCTCCACTCACTACCTGGCCCAGACCGCCGCGGCGATTCTGGCCCACTGCACGTCCATCCCCTCTCGCGCGCTTCCATCCTCCGAATTGTGGCTCTACCCGGCTGTCATTCCCACTGGTCGAACGTTGCTTCTCACCATCTCCCGCTCTGGAACGACGACGGAGACGCTCCAGGCCCTCAAGAGCTTCTCCCAGGTCCAGGCAGGCCCCACGCTGGCGATCTCTTGTTATCCAGAGAGCACGTTGGCTCAGCAGGCTGATTTCGCGCTGGTAACACCGGCGGCACAGGAGCAAAGCGTCGCGCAGACCCGCTCTTTCACCAGCATGCTCCTGCTTGCCCAGGCGTTGGCAGCCGTGATGGCCCGCGACGAGGAGATGTTGGTCCGCCTGTCTCGCCTCCCCGGCAGCCTGGAGGACCTGGTCGCTCGCCTGGGAGATCTATCGCAGAGACTGGGAGCAGACCTGGACATTGAGCGGCTGTTCTTCCTCGGCGGCGGCCCGCTCTACGGCCTGGCGAACGAGGTGATGCTCAAGGCGAAGGAGATGTCCCTCTCACATGCAGAAGCCTACCATCCGATGGAGTTCCGTCACGGGCCGATGTCTATGGTGGACGACCAGACGTTGGTGATCGGTCTGGATTCCGATATGGGCCGGGAAAAAGAGATCCACGTTCTGAAGGACATGCAGGAGCTTGGTGCTCGCACACTGGCTTTGGTCGAGGATGGCTCGGCGCTCGCCGATTGGCAGGCGGATTACATCGTCGAGTTGCGCAGCGGCCTGAATGAATGGGAGCGCGGGCCGCTCTACCTGCCGGTGCTTCAGCGATTGGCCTATCATCGAGCGCTGGCAAAGGGACTTGATCCGGATCGGCCACACAATTTGACGGCAGTGGTGACGTTGTAGTGAAACTGGCACACGGGAACCAGGTTGAGGAGGTGGATTATCGAAAAGGAGCCTTAATTCGCGCCGCAAAAAAGGCCGGAATCTCATTCGAGGTCAGAAGTAAAAATCATTCAGAAAAAAAGATCAAAAGGAGACTGATAAAATGAAGAGGTTTGTATATCTGATCCTGGTGCTGAGCATCATCTCGACGCTGCTGCTGCCCGGTTGCCAGACGGCGACCCCGGCGCCGACCCAGGCGCCCGCCGACGAGCCAACCACGGCGCCCGTCGAGGAGCCAGGAGAGGACGTCACGCTCGAATTCTGGAGCATGTGGAACGAGGGCGAACCGCAGGCCGAGCTGCTGCAAGAATACGCCGAGGGCTTTGAGGCCGAAACCGGCATCAAGGTGAACATCACCTTCAGCTCTCGCGAGGTGCAGACGAACCTGCGCACCGCGCTGCAGGCCGGTCAAAAGGTCGACCTGATGGACGCCGATGGCGCTCCGCTGGCCGGTGGAATGGCCGCCGAGGGGCTGGGCTATCCCCTCAACGACTGGCTGGACGAGGACGCCTGGGGCGAGTCCGGGCGAGCCTTCCGCGACATCTTTATGCCGGGCCAGCTCGAGTTCTTTGCCAGGGACGGCAATATCTATCAGGTGCCCCACACACTGATCACCGCCGCTTTCTGGTACGATAAGCGCGATTTCCGCGACGCGGGCGTCGACTCGCCGCCCAAGACCTGGGACGAGATGCTCGACGTTTGCGAAAAGATCAAGCAGAACGACGTCGCCTGCTTTGCGCAGGACGGTGGGGTGTCGTTCTACAACATCTACTGGTTCTATTATCTCATCGCGCGGCTCAAGGGGCCGGGCTTTTTGCGCGCCGCCGCCGAGGACCTGACCGGCAATCTGTGGGACGATCCCGCGTTCGTGCGGGCGATCGAGATGGAGCGCGAACTGGTCGAGAATGGCTACATCATCGAGGGATTCGAGGGTTTCACCTGGCCCGAGGGCCAGCAGACGTTGGCGACCGACGAGTCGGCGATGGAGTTGTGCGGAAGCTGGCTGCCGAACGAGCTCAAGACGCAGGTCGACCCCGAGTTCGAGTGGGGCGGTTTCCCCTTCCCCGAGTTCGTCGTAGGTGAGGGTGAGCCCACCGAGAACACCGCCATCCAACTCACCTATATGGTGCTCAAGGACGCGCCGCACCCGAAAGAGGCCTTTGACTTTATCCGCTACGCCCTCTCGAAAGAGAATCAGGAAGCCTGGGTCGAGCAGACGCTCAGCGGCGTGCCGCGCAAGGACGTCGAGTGGCCGCCGATCCTCTCCGACGCGAAGGCGATCCTCGACAACGCCACCGTCCTCTTTGACGACATCGACGGCGTGGGCACGCTCCACCCCGAATACTCCGGCAACGTGCTCCAGCCGACCCACGACGACGCCTTCTTTGGCAATATCTCGCCCGAGGAGTTCGCCGCGACGATGAAGGAACTGACCATCCAGTACTGGGAGACCCACGAAGCGCCCGCCGACGCTGGAGAAGCCCCTCCGCCCGAAGAGCCAGAAGAGCCGGTCACGCTCGAATTCTGGAGCATGTGGAACGAGGGCGAGCCACAGGCCGTGCTGTTGCAAGAGTATGCCGACGGTTTTGAGGCAGAGACCGGCCACAAGGTCAACATCACCTTCAGCTCTCGCGAGGTGCAGACGAACCTGCGCACCGCGCTGCAGGCCGGTCAAAAGGTCGACCTGATGGACGCCGATGGCGCTCCGCTGGCCGGTGGGATGGCCGCCGAGGGGTTGGGCTATCCTCTCAACGACTGGCTGGACGAGGACGCCTGGGGCGAATCCGGGCGGGCCTTCCGCGACGTCTTTATGCCGGGCCAGTTGGAGTTCTTTGCCAAGGATGGTACAATATATCAAGTACCACACACGCTCATCACCGCCGCCTTCTGGTACGACAAGCGCGATTTCCGCGACGCAGGGGTCGAGTCGCCGCCCAAGACCTGGGACGAGCTGCTCGACGTTTGCGAAAAGATCAAGCAGAACGGCGTCGCCTGTTTTGCGCAGGACGGCGGGGTGTCGTTCTACAACATCTACTGGTTCTACTATCTCATCGCGCGGCTGAAGGGGCCGGGTTTCCTGCTCCAGGCCGCCGAGGACCCGACGGGCGCGCTGTGGGACGATCCCGCGTTCGTGCGGGCGATCGAGATGGAGCGCGAACTGGTCGAGAACGGCTACATCATCGAGGGATTCGAGGGTTTCACCTGGCCCGAGGGCCAGCAGACGTTGACGACCGAGGAATCGGCGATGGAGTTGTGCGGAAGCTGGCTGCCGAACGAGCTCAAGACGCAGGTCGACCCCGAGTTCGAGTGGGGCGGCTTCCCCTTCCCCGAGGTCGCCGGAGGCGAGGGTGAGCGCACCGAGAACACCGCCATCCAGCTCACCTATATGGTGCTCAAGGACGCGCCGCACCCGAAGGTCGCCTTTGACTTTATCCGCTACTGCATGTCGAAGGAGAACCAGGAAGCCTGGGTCGAGCAGACGCTCAGCGGCGTACCGCGCAAGGACGTCGAGTGGCCGCCGATCCTCTCCGACGCGAAGGCGATCCTCGATAACGCCACCGTCCTCTTTGACGACATCGACGGCGTGGGCACGCTCCACCCCGAATACTCCGGCAACGTGCTCCAGCCGACCCACGACGATGCCTTCTTTGGCAGCATCACGCCCGAAGAGTTCGCCGCGACGATGAAGGAACTGACGATAACGTACTGGGAGACGCACTAGACTGGCTCAAACGGGGCAGGCGATGGGCGTGCCCGTCGCCTGCCCCACACTCACCGGGAGGCACGTATGTACAAGGGCAGAAGACTCCTGATCGTGACATTCCTGTTGCCGGCCCTCTTGATGTACACTGTCTTTTTCGTCTGGCCGGCCCTCCAATCGATGCACCTTTCCCTCTTTGAATGGTCGGGCTTTGGGGAGGCAAAGACGTTCGTCGGGTTGAGGAATTTTGAAGAACTCTTGGATATTATCGAAATAGACGTGGACAATCAATTCCCCTTCCTGCACCCGACCTTCCGAGATCAACTCTTCTGGCTCAGCGTGAGAAACACACTGACCTACGTCTTTCTCGGCGGGGTGATCACGTTCAGTCTGGCCTTTGTGCTGAGCGCCATGTTGAGTTCTGGCATTCGGGGCAAGAAATTCTTCCGGGCCGTCATCTTTGCCCCGAACGTCGTCGCGGTCATCGCCCTGTCGCAGTTGTGGGGCCGGATCTACAACCCCCGTCACGGCCTGCTCAGGAACTTTTTGCTTCTGCTGGGGCAGGATGAACTGGCCAAGACCTCCTGGTTGGGACCCGATCACGTCTTGATGTCCACCCTGGTCGCGATGAGCTGGATCTGGGTGGGCTTTAATCTGGTCTTGCTTCTGTCTGCGGTCGAGCAGATTCCCAAGGATATGTTCGACGCGGCCAAGGTGGACGGCGCGAATCCGTTCCAGATCTTTGCTTACGTCACGATCCCCTTGATCTGGGACGTCCTCAGCATTGCCGTGGTCAACTTTGGCATCACCGCGCTCAAGGTGTTCGAGTTCCCCTACGTGATCAAGGGGCTGCAAGCGCCCAAAGAAGCCACGACGATGGCAATTCGCAACTATGTCGTGGGCTTTGGCAGGCGCGACCCGATCTACCGGTTGGGATACGCCTCGGCCATCGCCGTGATCATGCAAATTCTGGTCATCATCCTGATCGTGGTCTTTGCGCGGCTGTTCCGGCGCGAGACCATCGAGTACAGTTGAACCTTGCGAAGGTTGCTTCTCAAACCTTCGCAAGGTTGAGTTGACGTGAGGAGAATAACGATATGAACCAAAAAGCCCGAACCCCCAACGTCAAAACTCGACAGTTGACGAGCGCCCTTTTGAAGGAGCTAAAACGCATCCACCTCTATATTCTCCCGGTACTCTGGGCGTTGTTCAACATCTATTGTGTGATCTGGATCACCCTGACTTCGCTCAAGACGAACCGCGAGCTGGCCACCAATCCCTGGGGGCTGCCCGAAGCGCCCCAGTTCGAGAACTATACCCGGGCCTGGGAGTCGGCCAACCTGGGATTGGCGTTCCGCAACAGCGTGATCGTCACGGGGGCGTCGGTGCTTTTGATCCTGGTGTTCTGCGCGCCCGCCGCCTACGCGCTCAGCCGGTTCAAGTTCAAGGGGAGCGGCTGGCTGACGGCGCTCTTTATCGCGGGCGCGGGCGTCCCGGCGGCCATGCTGATCATTCCCCTGTTCGGTCTCACGCAAAACCTGGGCCTGAACGACTCGCTGCCGGGCCTGATTCTCATCTACAGCGTCGTCTCGATTCCGTTCACAATGTTCGTGCTGACCGGCTTTTACAGCACGCTCCCCTCCGAGTTCGAGGAGGCGGCGCGGATCGACGGTTGCACCGAGTTCGGGGTCTTTTGGCGCGTCATGCTGCCCCTCGTCTCGCCTGGCCTGATCACGGTGGCGATTTTCAACTTTGTCACGATCTGGAACGAGTACGCGCTGGCGCTCGTTTTCCTCCAGGATCCCGAAAAGCTGCCCCTCGCCCGCGCGCTGTATGGCATCACCTCGTCGATGCAGTACACCGGCGATTGGGCCAGCCTGTTCGCCGCCGTCGTCATCGTCATGGTGCCCAGCCTCGCCGTCTACGCCCTGCTCTCCGAGCGGTTGATCGAGGGCATCACCGCTGGCGCGTTGAAATAGCTGGAACGGAGACGGGACGGCAACGCATCTATCCAGCGATGGGGCTTTATGACTCCATCGCTGACGTTTTGTAGGGTGTGATTGACTTTTGTTGTCAACCTATTATCATGGTAGGCGAGTCTTGCCAATAGAGGCAATTGTGTTTCACAAAGCCGGTACCAGAGAAATAGGGGGACTATGCAGATGACATCCTACCCGGAGATTGACGAGTTGTTGAGAGAATTGCTTTGTCAAATACGGCGGGTTTTGGACGGAAATTTCGTTGGCCTGTATCTGTACGGTTCCCTCGTCGCCGGTGATTTCGATCCCGAGATTAGCGACCTCGATTTGTTAGCCGTTACGTCATCCGACATTGACGGCCAGGAATTCGAGCAATTGCGCAGGATGCACGACGCTTTAGTGGTTGAGAACCCCGAATGGGAAAACCGGATTGAGGTGCAATATATCGCGGCGAATGCCTTGAGAACGTTCAAAACACAGGAGGGTCAGATGGCTGCCATTAGTCCAGGAGAACCTCTCAATGTCAAAAGCGCGGGTAAGAAGTGGTTGATAAACTGGTATAGCGTGCGGGAGCAGGGCCGCGTGCTGTTTGGGCCAGATCCACAGACGATCATCCCGTCGATCTCAAAAGCAGAGTTTCTCCAGGTCGTGCGAGAACAGGCGCGATATTGGGTCGAATGGACGAACCAATCCCGCGATCAGCGAGGACAATCCTACGCGATTTTGACAATGTGCCGAGCGTGGTATGCATTGCAATGGGGGAAACAACCCTCCAAAATACAGGCGGCGCTCTGGGTACGGCGACACTTCCCGCAGTGGTCGCGATTGATCCAGAATGCCCTGGTGTGGCGCAAGGCGACAGATGAGGAGTTGGGGGAAGGGGAGGAAACGTTTTCTGAAACAGCAAGTTTCATTCGCTTTGCTCATGGGCGGCTTGATTGAGTACGCCGTCCGAATGAAAGTCAGCGTTCGTCCGGCGGGGCGAATATCATGCCTATCCCTCAAAACATAGTACTACAGGGATTGGGACACCCGTCATTCCGAGCGGAACGGAGCATAGCGGAGTGGAGCCGAGGAATCGCCACTTTCGCAAGCAAAACCACGGAGATTTCTCGACTCCCTTCGGTCGCTCGGAATGACCGTTGATGCCGATCTGTAGGTGCAACGCACTTGTACACCGCGATGGCTTACAGAATTGTGTGGAAAAACACATCAGGTGCATTTCAAAACACTGCCAAGTGCGTTGCACCTGACCTGAGGAGCATGGGTGAAATTTATGAACATACTGGTCACCGGCGGCGCGGGCTACATCGGTAGCCACACCTGCCTGGAGTTGCTGCAAGCGGGACACGAGGTCATCGTGGTAGATAATCTCTGCAACAGCAAAGAGGAATCTCTGAAGCGAGTTCAAGAGTTAACGGGCAAGTCGCTTGAATTCCACAAGGTCGACCTGCGGGACAGAGAGGCACTGGACTCTGTCTTTGGGAGCTACTCGATTGACGCCGTGATCCATTTCGCCGGCCTCAAAGCGCCGGGGGAGTCTGTGACGATCCCCCTCCAATATTACCACAACAACGTCACAGGTACGTTGATCTTATGTCAGGTGATGCAAGCGCACGGCGTCAGGCAGATTGTCTTTAGCTCGTCCGCCACGGTCTATGGAGAGCCGCACCGGGTTCCGGTCAGGGAGGATTTTCCGCTCAACCCGCCCACCAACCCCTACGGTCGCTCCAAGCTGATGTGCGAAGAGATCCTGCGCGATCTCTACCGCGCCGACGAGTCCTGGAACGTGGCCCTGTTGCGCTATTTCAATCCGGTGGGGGCACATCCCAGCGGGCGGATCGGGGAGGACCCCAACGGCATCCCGAACAACCTCGTGCCGTACATCGCGCAGGTGGCCGTAGGCAGACGGGCCGAACTTTTCGTGTTTGGGGACGACTATCCCACCCCCGACGGCACGGGCGTCCGGGATTATATTCACGTCGTCGACCTGGCGCTCGGTCACTTGAAGGCGCTGGACAGGCTCGCCTCGAACCCCGGTGTGGTGACGTACAACCTCGGCACGGGGCGCGGCTACAGCGTTCTGGAGGTCGTGGCGGCGTTTGAAAAAACGACTGGCAAAACGATACCCTACCAGATCGTCGGGCGCCGTCCAGGCGACGTTGCGACGAGTTACGCCGATCCCACCAAAGCGAGGGAGGAGCTTGGCTGGTCGGCCAGCAGAACCATCGACGAGATGTGCGCCGACGTCTGGCGCTGGCAATCCAACAACCCGCGCGGTTACGAGTCGTGATCGCATTTGCGACTTGGGCTCCTTGGCTCCGTCATTCCGAGCGACCGCAGGGAGCCGAGGAATCTCTCATTAGAGTTGCGTTTGCCATCGCAAGTGGAGATTTCTCGCTTCGCTACGCTCACTCGGAATGACGGGGCTGAATCAAAGAAATACGATAGGACAATACTCGATGAAGCCTTGCTTTGCAGAAATAGTCAAGCATTTCCGGTTTGAGGGCGATTTCCTGGAGGCCCAACCTTATGGGTCTGGACACATCAACGATACGTACCTGGTCCGTTTTAGGGAGGGAGACGGCACGTTCCAACGATACATCCTTCAGTGGATCAACCACACCGTCTTTAAGCATCCAGAACAGCTCATGCAAAACATCGCCAGAGTGACCGCGCATCTGCGGAAAAAGATCGTCGCGGACGGCGGCGATCCGGAGCGGGAGACACTGAACCTCATTCCCACTATAGACGGAAACATCCTTTATAAAACGCCCGACGGCGATCACTGGCGCGCCTATCTGTTCATCGCCGGCGCGCAAACCTACGAGACAGTGGAACGGTTGGAGCACGTCTATAACGTGTCGAAAGCGTTTGGCAAGTTCCAGAGCCTGGTCAGCGACATTCCGGCGAGGCAGCTTTGTGAGACCATACCGGATTTTCATCACACCCCCAAGCGCTTTGAGGCGTTTGTCGAGGCGGTGGCAAGAGACGCCCACAACCGCGCCCGATCTGTGAAAGCAGAGATCGAGTTCGTGGAGAAAAGAGCCAAAGAGACGTCGGTGCTGGTCGATCTGTTCGAGCAGGGCAAGCTGCCCGAACGCATCACGCACAACGACACCAAGTTCAACAACGTGATGATCGACGACGAGACAGCAGAGGGGATCTGCGTGATCGACCTCGACACGGTGATGCCGGGCTTGTCCTTGTACGACTTTGGCGACTCGGTGCGCTCCGGCGCGAATTCGGGCGCCGAGGATGAACGGGATCTCTCAAAAGTAGGGATCGCCCTCAAACTCTTTGATCGTCTCGCCCACGGCTATCTCGACGCAGCCCGCGATTTCCTGACCCCACTGGAGATCGATTGCCTGCCCTTTTCCGCCAAGCTGATGACGTTCGAGTGCGGGATGCGGTTTCTTACCGATCACCTGAACGGGGATGTCTATTACAAAATACACCGGGCAAATCATAACCTGGATCGATGTCGCACTCAGTTCAAGATGGTGCAGGATATGGAAGAGAAATTCGACCAGATGGAGAGGATCGTCGTCAGGTACCGCTAGGAGGACAATATGAGTAATACGTTGAAAGAAGAACGCCAACACCTGATTCTCGAGACCGTCCAGGACAACCGGCAGGTCACCGTCTCGGAGCTAAGCGAGCGTTTTGACGTCAGCGAGGTGACCATCCGGCGCGACCTGCGCGAGCTGGCTGCCCAGGGCGCGCTGCGTCGCGCGCACGGCGGGGCGGTCGCGGCCCCTTCTGCGCCTCCTGAACCCCCGGTGGTGCAGCGCATGGTCCAGACGGAAGAAAGCAAGGAGCGCATCGGACGGGCGGCGGCGGCGCTGGTATCGGACGGCGAATCGGTCTTTATCGGCTCCGGCTCGACCACCGCCCACGTCGCCCGTCACCTGGTCGATTGCAAGAACCTAACCGTGGTCACGAACGCCATCAACGTCGCCACCGAGCTGGCCGCCGCCGAGGACGTGACCGTCGTCGTCACGGGCGGCATGATGCGCGCCTGGGAGCTTTCGCTGATCGGCCACATCACCGAGCAGGCCCTCCGCGAGGTGCGGGTGGACAAGGTCATCATGGGTATGCAGGCCATCAGCCTGGAGGCGGGGATGACGAACGATTACCTGCCTGAGGTGATGACCGACCGCACGATCATCGAGATGGCGTCCGAGTTGATCGTGGTGGCCGACCACACCAAGTTTGGCAAGGTTGCCTCGGCCTACATCGCGTCGGTGGAGCGGATCACCACATTGGTGACGGACGCCAAGACCGACCCCGATGCCCTGGCTCGTTTGGACGAAATGGGTATCCGGATCATTGTAGCGGACAATGGAAGCTGACATTGGAGGTTACACATGGTAAATTTTCCGCACAACCATTCTGTGATTGACGCCCACGTGCACTTTAGCCCGGACGCAGCCGAGACCGTGGCGGAGATTATGGAGATGAACCACCTGGAGAGCGTGGTCAACCTGGGCATGCTCGAAATACTGGGTATCCCTTTCCACGACGGGATGCGCGCCTTTCGCGATGCACTGGGCGACCGTGTGGTCTATTTCGCCACGCCCGATTTCGGCGCCACCTCGCCCGACTTGGACGCTTTTGCAGAGACGCTGGAACGCAAGGTGGAGGCCGGAGTAGGTGGCCTCAAGATTTTCAAAGAACTGGGACTGCGTCACAGAGACGCCGACGGCAACCTCATCGCCGTGGACGACCCGCGCCTGGATCCGTTGTGGGCCAAGGCGGGCGAGCTGGGCGTCCCTGTGCTCATCCACACCGCCGACCCGGTCGCTTTTTTCCAGCCACTGGACGAGCACAACGAGCGGCTGGAGGAGTTGCGGGAGCACCCGGACTGGCACTTTGGCGGCCCCGAGTTCCCCGACCACGACACGCTGCTCGCCCAGCGCAACCGCGTCATCGAGCGCCACCCCGACACGACCTTCATCGGCGCGCACCTGGGCAACTATCCGGAGAATCTGGCCTACGTGGACGCCTGCCTGGAGCGCTATCCCAACTTTTACGTGGACACCACCGCTCGCATCGGCGAGATCGGTCGCCACCCGCCGGAAGAGGTGCGGGCGTTCTTTGTCAAGCGTCAGGATCGCGTGCTCTTTGGCACCGACCTGATCCTGGGCTGGGACTATTTTGTCAACCAGTCACGGGAAGAGACGGAAACGTTCAAGGGCTTTTACGACACCCACTGGCGCTTCTTTGAGACGGACGACCGACAGATCGAACATCCATTTCCCATCCAGGGCAACTGGAAAGTGGACGCCGTTGGCCTGCCGGACGAGGTGTTGGAAAAACTGTACGTTCGAAATGCACAGAGACTGATCCCAGGAGTGTGTTAACATGACCAAACTCGCCATCATCGGCGCGGGCAGCGCCGTATTCGCCACCGAGTTAATCACCGATTTCCTGCTCACCCCGGCCCTGAAAGAGGGTTCCTTCGCTCTGGTAGACATTGACGCCGAGCGGCTGGAGCTGGCGCATCAGATGGCCGAGTTCTCCATCGAACGCATCGGCGGCCCTTGGATGGTAGAGGCGAGCACCGACCGCAAGCGAGTCCTGGCGGACAGCGACTATGTCGTCAACACCATCGAGGTGGCCGGGCTGCCCAACGTGCGGCATGACTATGACATCCCGCTCAAATACGGCGTGGACCAGTGCATCGGCGACACCATCGGCCCCGGGGGTTTGTTCAAGGCCCTGCGCACGCTCCCGGCCTGGCTCGACATCCTCGCCGACGTCGAGCGGCTGGCCCCGCGCGCCCTGGTGATGAACTATACCAACCCGATGTCGCTGACGGTGCTTGCCGGAGTCCGCGCCTCGTCACTGCCCATCGTTGGGCTGTGCCACTCGGTTCAGGGCACGTCGCGGCAACTGGCCGAGTACCTCGACCTGCCCTACGAGGAGATCGACTGGCGGGTGGGAGGCATCAATCACATGGCCTGGTTCACGGAACTCTCTCGCGACGGCCAGGACCTCTACCCCCGCCTGCGCCAGCGCGCCCAGGACCCCGCCATCTACGAGCAGGACCCGGTCCGCTTTGAGATGATGTTCGAGCTGGGCGCGTTCGTCACCGAGTCGAGCGGGCACGCCTCTGAATACACCGCCTATTTCCGCAAGCGTCCCGACCTGATCGAGCGGTATTGCCGCTCCGGCTACCAGGGAGGAAGCGGGTTCTACGCCGATTTCTGGCCCCTTTGGCGAGCGGAAAATGACCGCAGAATCCGGGAGTATCTCGCCGGCAACCTGGGATTCAAGTCTGGCCGCAGCGAGGAGTACGCATCTTACATCGTCGAGGCCATTGTCGCTAACAAGCCAACCGTCATTTACGGCAACGTGCCCAACACCGGCCTGATCGACAACCTGCCCTCGAACGGCGTGGTCGAGGTCGCCTGCCTGGTGGATGGGAAGGGCATCCAGCCAACGCACTTTGGACCGTTGCCCCCTCATCTGGCCGCGCTGAACCAGCAGCACATGGTCTTCCACGACCTGGCCGCCACGGCCGTGTTGGAACGAGATCGAGAGGCCGCCGTCCACGCCCTGATGCTCGATCCCCTCACAGCGGCGGTCTGCTCCCTGGCCGAAGCGCGGCGGATGTTTGACGAGATGGTCGCGGCGCAGCGCGACTATCTTCCCGAATTTCTCATTTAGGAGAGATCGAATGACCTCACTTTCCGTTGGTAAAACACGTCGCCTGCAACAATGCGCCACGCCGCGTGGAGTCTTTTCAATCCTGGCGATAGATCACCGCAACAGCCTGCGCCGCTCGCTGAACCCCGCCGACCCTGCCGCCGTCCCCGACGAGGCGCTGGTGGACTTAAAGCGGGCGGTCGTCGCGGCTCTGGCTCCAAAAGCCTCCGCCATCCTGATCGACCCAGAGTACGGCGCGGCCCCGGCCATCGCGAGCGGCGCGCTCCCCGGCGCGACGGGGTTGATCGTGGCGCTGGAGCGCACCGGCTACACCGGCGATCCCAACGCCCGCGTGAGCGAGCTGCTGCCGGGTTGGAGCCCGCGAAAAATTGGACATCTTGGGGCGAGCGGCGTCAAGCTGCTGGTCTACTACCATCCCGATGCCCCCACCAGACTCGAGATCGAACAACTGATAGGAGAGGTAGCTGTGTATTGTCAGGGAGCCGACATCCCTCTGTTCCTCGAACCGCTTTCTTACTCTCTCGACCCTTTGCAACCCAGGCTCCCGCCCGAGGAACATCGCCGCGTCGTGGTGACAACTGCTCGCAGGCTGACCCGCATTTCCGGCGTGGACGTGCTCAAGGCCGAATTCCCGCTCGACGTCGCCGCCGTCTCCGACGAGGCCGAGTGGCGAGCGGCCTGCCGGGAGCTGACGGAAGCCTCGCAGGCCCCTTGGGTCCTGCTCAGCGCGGGCGTGGATTTCGAGACCTATCTGCGCCAGGTGGCGGTAGCGGCACAGGCCGGAGCCAGCGGGGTTGCCGTGGGCCGGGCCGTCTGGAAGGAGGCCGTGGGGCTACCGCCGGAAGAACGAGACGCCTTCCTTTCCACCGTCGCCAGGGAGCGGATGGCCCGCGTCACGGCTCTCTGTCAAGCCCTGGCCCATCCCTGGACGATACCTGCCGGAGCGAGCGCTGGTTGAGTAGGCCCGAAGGGCCGTATCGAAACCCTTGTGCTGAGCGCGGACGAAACGTCCGTCGAAGTGAAGCGAGCGGGTCTTGCAAATAACCCGCTTGGTCTCGATACGGCCTAAAGGCCTACTCGACCGGCGCTAGATTCATTACAGGAGAACATAGCATGAGTGAAAGAATCCTTGTTGTCGGTGAACTGAACGTAGACATCATCCTGAGCGGAATGCACGCCTTTCCCTCGTTGGGGACCGAGATCCTGGCCGATGGCCTGCACATCGTGATGGGCAGCTCCTCCGCCATCTGCGCGGCGGGATTGGCCCGTCTCGGCGCGCGGGTGGATTTTCTGGGCAAGGTCGGCATCGACTATTACGGCGACTTTGTCATCGACCAGTTGCACATGCTGGGCGTGGGCACCGAGCGCGTCATCCGCGACGGTGTGATCCGCACCGGCGCGACGATCTCGCTGACCTATCCCCAGGACCGGGCGATGATCACCTATCTGGGCTGCATCCCTCACCTGCGCCTGGAGGAGATCAACACGTCGATTCTGCGGCGCTACGACCACCTGCACGTCGGCTCCTACTTCCTCCAGCGAGCGCTTCAGCCGGGACTGCCGGATCTGTTCCGGCGGGCGCGACGCGCCAGGCTCACCACCTCGCTGGACACCGGCCACGACCCGGACGAGAATTGGGCAAGGGACGAACTTTACAAGCTCCTGGAGTTGGTGGACATCTTTATGCCCAACGACGAGGAAGCCCGCGCCATCGCCGGCGTGGACGATGCGGATGCTGCGCAGCCGACCGAAACCGCCCTGCGGGAACTGAGCAAGTTCGCCCGACTGGTTGTCGTCAAGTGCGGCCCCGATGGCGCGATGGCTCTGCAAGACGGGCAGATCGTCCACGCCCCAGGTTTTCAGGTCGAAGCGGTCGATACCACCGGGGCGGGCGATTCTTTCGGCGCTGGCTTTATCTACGCGCACAAGGTTCAGGGCATGCCGCTGAACGAGGCGCTACGTTTTGCGAACGCCTGCGGGGCGCTCTCTGCTACGGGCTTTGGCGGTACCGCCTCTCAGCCCACCGCGACGCAGGCGCTATCCTTCCTGAAAGCGCATCCACAATGACCATCAAACAGATTGTTCACCGCATCATCGCCCTGCGTGCTCGCGGCACACAGATCACCCTGCTCGCCGTCTGTCCCAACTCTGACGCGGTGCTCGAGGCCGCCATCAAGGTTGCTGCGACCAACGACGCGCCGATGCTCTTTGCAGCCACGTTGAACCAGGTGGATCGTGACGGGGGTTACACCGGCTGGACCCCGCGCTCCTTCGTCGCCCGGATGGAAGAGTTGGCCGCAAAGTACGAGTGCTCCGCGCCGCTCTACCCATGTCTCGACCACGGCGGCCCCTGGCTGAAGGACGCTCACACCCGGGACGGCTTGAGCCTCGAAGAGACGATGGCCGAGGTGAAAGCCTCCCTCACCGCCTGCCTGGAGGCCGGGTACGCCCTGTTGCACGTCGACCCAACGGTGGATCGCGCGCTCCCCGCCGGGCAGCCGCCGCCGATCGAGGTGGTGGTCGAGCGCACCGTCGAGCTGATCGCCCACGCCGAGGCGGAGCGCGAGCGGCTGGCGCGGAAGCGGTCGCCTGTCTCCTACGAGGTGGGCACGGAAGAAGTACACGGCGGCCTGGTAGACTGGGACAATTTCAATCGCTTCCTCTCTGGGTTGCAGACCGGCCTGGAAGCAGAAGGGTTGGCTCGCGCCTGGCCCTGCTTCATCGTGGGCAAGGTGGGGACGGATCTACACACCACGACCTTTGACCCTGAGAGCGCCCGTCGCTTGCATGACAGAGTCGCTCCTCTCGGCTCGCTGATCAAGGGGCACTATACCGACTGGGTCGAGAACCCCGCCGACTATCCCGCCACCGGGATGGGAGGGGCGAACGTCGGCCCCGAGTTCACCGCGACCGAGCTGGCGGCCCTGCACGCACTTTGTGAGCGCGATACGAACTCGGGTTTCAAGCAAGCCCTCAAGAAAGCGGTGGTGGAATCGAACCGTTGGCAAAAGTGGCTCGCCCCCAAAGAGGTCGGTCGAGGCTTTGATGAACTAGCTCCCTCCCGGCAAACGTGGTTGGTCGAAACCGGCGCTCGCTACGTCTGGACCGATCCGCGGGTGCTGGCCGCACGCCAGCGGCTGTACGACGGCGTGCGTCCCGCATACCCGGAGCCGCACGCCTTTGTCGTGGAGCGCATCGCGCGAACCATCCAGGACTATGTGGACGCCTTTAACTTGAAGGACTCGCTTTCGCTTCTGACTGGCTAATTCTCTCCGGGCGTCACTGACAATAGGAAGAGCTGCTCGCATCCGTTCATCCGCTACTTATCTGCTGCACCAACATGGAGCGTCGCGGTCTGCCATTTGCAAATAGCAAACCTGTGGCTTCTGTGAAAATAAAGTCAGCATTGGTAAGCTATGCCAATGCGGCTTCGATTGCTCTGGTCGCGTAGCCGCGGATTTCCATTCCGCGTCGCGCGCTCAGGGAAGCCTCAGCTCATAGTCATCGAAACGAGCGTCGTGGCCCGCATCTAGAGGCGTCGCATAGAGGCCAACGTAGCGTGGGCCGGTGTAGGTCGTGTGAGTACTGCTGTACACCTGGACACCATTCACCCAGAAGTTCACGCTGTTCCCCTGCCGCACGATGCGCAAACGGTTGCTGCCGGTTCCTGGGTTGACGGCCTCCGATGTGCCCCACGTAATGGTTTCGTAACCGGCAGGGGCCTGATAGTGGAGAAAATCCCATTCGCCGTAATCTGGCCACACGATAAAGACAAAACGCTCGCTGGCAGTCTCATTTGTACCAAACAAGATGCCATAACCGCCCCGCGCGCTCCCCACGCGCCGCCCGGTGACGGAGATATCCAGGTCCTCCAGTTGATGATCGACCGAAGCAAAGCCCTCATAGACATCCGTCTTGTTGTAGATGCGGTACTCGCCACTGAGGTATTCGTAGCGGTTGGCTGGATTCTCGACCTCGGGCCAGCCACTGGAGGGATCGCTGAAATCATCCAAGATCGGAGGAAAATAATTCTGCGAGACAAACGGTAGAAAAACCTTGTGAAAACCAACTACGACCGACGGCGCGACGATCTCGAAAGGCGGATGGACGCCATCGGAGAGAGTCGCGATGTTTGTCACGGAAGCATCATCCAATCCCTCTGGATCGGTCGAAGCACAAAACTGCACGTGCGCCACTACCTCCGGGCCAAGCGTTCCCGTCCAGGTGATCGTTTGACCAGATACGCCAGCCTCGCCGACATCGGTTGTCAGTGAAGCGGGCGCAACCGTCAACCCGGTCGGCAGCGTGTCGGTGAGCTGCGCGCTGGCCAAATCTATACCTGTATTCGATATGATCAACGTGTAGGTCAAGGACTCGCCGGGCACAACGCGGTCGGGGGCGACGGTTTTTTGCGACGTGTACAGGTTCACCCGGTACAGCGCCGTGGTTACCGTCATACTTTGCCGGGCATCGAGCAGCGGGTGGGTGATGACAGCGGTGTTCGTCAGGATCGAATCGGGTAGGCCGCTGCTGGTGGTGACGGCAAACGTCACCTTGACCGGCGCGCTCACCGAGAGCGCGCCCGTCCACGTAATCACCCCGTTGGCGGCTCCGGCGCTCCCGGCGCTGGCTGAAAGCGAGCCAGACGTGTACGTAGCCAGCGCCGGCAACGTGTCGTTCAACCGGGCGCCAGCGATGCTCAACGCGCCGTCATTGCGCATGAGGATAGTATACGTGATCGTTTGGCCTGGGGCAGCGAAGGCAGGAGCCGACTTGGTCGAAGCGCATAGATCAGGAGCGGCCTCGTCGGCGCCGATGTCCACCGCCACCCCCACGACGCGCGGATCGCCGTCAACGTCAGTGGCGGGAAGATCGGCGTGGGTGCTGTCTCCCGCATCGATCACCGGCGAGCCAGACGACACATGGTAGTCGCCGTGCACCGGATCCACGAATTGCGGATACCCGGAGATATTGTGATTGACTCCCCCATATTCCCCGTCGCCTATGTCCTAGTAACTTACATTGTTCACAGACACGTTCAGATCATCGGTGTGTCCCCAGACGATGCAATTGACGATGGTAGGCGCGCCGTTCCTGATGCCATAGGTATTGTTGTCGGCGACCGTGTTGTTGACGAGCGTCGGCTGGTCCCCAGATCTGAATTGAGCGCCCCCGGTCGTGTTGCCAAAGATAAAATTATTGATGAACTTGGGCCTGCTGGTTTTGAGGTAAGAGCCGCTGTGGCTGCGAGCGATGCCCCAGCCCTGATTGTCGGCGATGGTGTTGCCGACGATCTGCCCGTTGCAAGCGCCGGCGTAATAGGTCTTGCAGATCATCCCGGCGCCGCCGTTTCCGGAGATCAGGTTATTGATGACCTGTGGGGAGCAGTAGGACGTTTCGTCACCGGCGGCGGCGGCGTAACAATAGATGCCACCACTGCCATTGTTGATGATTTGATTACCCTCAACATGAGGGTTGGCGTGGGACTTGGTATAATCGGCGTGGTTGTAAATCCCATGCGAGCTATTGCCAGAGATGAGGTTGTCTCTGACCACGGTGTAGACCCGGCGGCCAGAGGCTACTCTGTTATAGATGCCGTGGTTGTTTCCCGAGATCCAGTTCCCCCGAATAGTTGGCGAGGATCCGTTGCCGCCCACTCCATCGACGCGCACTCCGATGGAACCGCCCGTGATTTTGAAGCCGCTGATCACGGTGGTTTCCGTATACGTTGCGGTGCTCGGAAAATGAATCACATTGTTCGACTCGTTGCCCGAAATGATAGTCGTTGTGTAGCCTGCCCCCAGCAGGCTGACGTTAGGCTCCATCGTGATCGGGAAACTCTCGCCCAATGCTTCATTGTACGTGCCCGCCGCCACGTGAATCGCGACGTCAGGACCTATGACCTGGCTCAGCGCGTGCGTGATGGTCTGCCAGGGGGAGCCAGTGCTGCCGTTACCGGTCACGTCGCTGCCACCGACAGCATCTACGTAATAGTCGCCAGCTTGTGTTTCGAGCATTGTGGCCCGGCTGGTCACTCTGCCCAGGACAAGCCCCGTCAGGGTAATGATAAGCAAACCATAGCGAACTATCAGCTTTTTCATAGCGTCTCTCTCTAACACTCGGAGCCAGGCGAGTCGCATCGCGGCGATTTACTTTTTTGCTTGCTTCTGTAACTCGTACAACCTGTTGATCGCTTCCAGCGGCGTCATCGTCGAAATATCCAGCCCGTGCAATGCCTCCACCACCGGGTGCTCGTCGGCGAACAGCACCGGCTGGTAGGTGGCCGGTTTTTCGGTGCCGGGGCGAAACTCGCCGCTCTCCAGTTGCTTTAACAGTTCCTCGGCCCGATGGATGACCGGACGAGGTACGCCCGCCAACTGCGCCACGTGGATGCCGTAGGAGCGATCCGCCCCGCCCGGCTCCACCTTGTGGAGAAAGACGACCTGATTCCCCTCCTCCACGACCGACAGGCTGTAATTGCGCACCGCTGGCAATCGCTCGGCCATCTCGGTCAGCTCGTGGTAGTGGGTGGCAAAGAGCGTCCGCGCCCGCTGCTCGGGGTGATTGTGCAGGTACTCGACCACGGCCCAGGCGATGGAGAGACCATCGTAGGTGCTGGTGCCGCGCCCCACCTCGTCGAGGATGAGCAGACTGCGCGGCGTGGCGTGGTTGAGGATGTTCGCCGTCTCGACCATCTCGACCATAAAGGTGGATTGGCCGGAGGCGACCTCGTCCTGCGCGCCGATGCGGGTAAAGATACGATCCACGACGCCGATCCGCGCCCGGTCGGCGGGCACAAAGCTGCCTAGCTGCGCCATCAGCACGATCAGCGCCGCCTGGCGAAGGTAAACGGATTTTCCCGCCATGTTCGGCCCGGTGATGATCAGGATGCGCTCGTCGGCGTTCATACGCAGATCGTTGGGCACGAAAGGCTCGTCCCGCTGGGTCTGCTCGACGACGGGATGGCGTCCGGCGACGATCTCGAGCACGTTCTCGTCGCTCAGGTCGGGACGCGCGTACCGGTTGCGCACGGCGATCTCGGCCAGCGCCGACGCCACGTCCAGCCGCGCCAGCGCCCGCGCGGTTTCGAGCAATGCCTTCGCCCGCGCTCCCACCTGTTGGCAGATCTCGTGGAACAATCGCGTCTCGATATCGGCCTGCCGCTCCTCGGCGTTCAGGATCAGCGTTTCGTACTCTTTCAGCTCCGGTATGATGAACCGCTCGGCGCTGGTCAATGTCTGCTTGCGGATGTATTCTTCGGGCACTGCATCCAGATTGGCGTTGGTGATCTCGATATAGTAGCCAAAGACCTTGTTATAACCCACCTTGAGGCTCTTGATGCCGGTGCGCTCTCGCTCCTCTTTCTCCAGGTTGGCGATCCACGCTTTGGCGTCCTGCGCTGCCGTGGCCACCGAGTCCAACTCGGCGGAAAAGCCGGGCCGGATGACGCCGCCGACAGAGAGGTTCGCGGGTGGATCGTCCGCGATGGCGGAGGCGATGAAGGAGGCGACGTCGTCGCAAGGGTCGAGATCAGATGCCAGGTTCTGGATGTGAGACGCAGAGTGAGCCAGCATCTCGACGAGATCGGGGACGACCTCCAACGTCTTGCGGATGCCGACGAGGTCCCTCGGCCTGGCGATACCCGCCAACACCCGGTTGGTCAGCCGCTCCAGGTCGGGCAACCCCTTGAGCGCCTCGCGCACCCGCCCGCGGAGGATGGTGTATTCGTAGAATGCCTGCACCTCGTCCAGCCGCATCTCCAGCTTCACCCGGTCGAGCAGCGGTTGAACCAGCCGCGCTCGCAGCAGCCGCCCGCCCATCGGCGTGAGCGTCATGTCGAGGACGCTCAGGAGCGAGCCGCGCACCTGGTGCTCGCGGATCGTCTCCGTCAGTTCCAGGTTGCGGCGCGTGGCCGCGTCGAGCGTCATAAAGCGGGTGATCGAATAGGTCCCCAGCCCCACGATCTGCGCCAGCGCGCCCTTCTGGGTCTCGCGCAGGTAATGGACGATGGCGCCGGCGGCCTGGATGGCGAGCGGCTTGCCCGCGCAGCCAAAGCCGTCCAGCGTCGCCACGCCAAAGTGGTCGAGCAACGTCTGGCGGGTCGCGCCGAGTTCGAAGCGATAGAACTGAAGAGGAGTGACGTGGAGAGTGGAGAGTTGCGAGTTGAGCGTCGCGAGTGGAGACGGATCGTCGGCATTATCTGGAATCAAGCACTCGCGGGGTTGTAGACGGGCCAGCTCTTGCTCCACCTCGTCCGCGTTCAATTGAGTGGTGGCGAATTCGCCGGTGGTGATGTCGACGTAAGCCAACCCGGCGCGCTCCTCTTCGATCACGACCGCCGCCAGGTAATTGGAGCGCTTCTCGTCCAAGAGTGTCGGCTCGACGACGGTGCCGGGGGTCACGACACGCGTCACCTCGCGGTGGACCAGCCCCTTGCCGGTGACGTCTCCCACCTGCTCGGCGATAGCGACGCGGTACCCCTTTTCGATCAGGCGGGCGATGTATCCTTCGACAGCGTGGTGAGGTACGCCCGCCATCGGCACCCGCTGGCCCTTGCTCACCGGGCGCGAGGTGAGGACGATGTCGAGCTCGCGGGCGGCGACCTTGGCGTCGTCGTCAAAGGTCTCGTAAAAGTCGCCTAACCGAAAAAAGACGATGGCGTCGGGGTGCTGGGATTTGATCTGGAGATATTGCTTGCGTAAAGGGGTTACTTTTGGCATGGTCTCATACTATTGAATGTAAATGTAATTCCTTCGGGAGCAAACTCGGCGCTCGCTATTGCATCTCGCCTAATGACTCAAATGGCGAGCGATAGCCCAGAACGATCATTTGTTGCAAAGTCTTGTCCGCTTCTTCGAGGGAGATATGTCTCTCATCAACCAACGTCTTTAACACGCCAATTGTTCCAGAGAGAGGAATTCCTAGACGGCGCGCCTCGCGCCGAGCTACTCGGTCGTCGATCAAAAAAGCATAACTCCGGTTGCGTGCCAGAGCCAAACAGGCTGCCTCGCCCTCACCCAATGGAGGCATCAACTCGTCACGAGCCTCGCACTCGGTTTCGGTCAATGATAAAATGATCAGCCAAGACCAGTTGCTATCGGGGATGCGTCCCAGTTGAATACCAGTCTGCAACTCGGCCCACGCCTCTTGGGACGTAACCAGCATCGCGGGCCATACCTCACGCAACCAGTCAGTGTGTCCAACCAGGGCAAAATTGGACATTACTGTGTTGTCGAGTACCAGGTGCATCTCAGTCCTTGCTTTCCGCTTTCTGTTTCCAGACTCGCAGCGCATCCACCTCAGCCTGAGCATCAGCCTTATCCGTGGGGCCTAGAAGCAGGGGAATACCTTTTTCGATGAAACGCTCACGCAACTCTAACGGATGTAACTTCAACAAGGACGCTGACCGGGCCAGGCTAATTTCCTCATCCAGGTATGCGTTGATCACGACCGACCAGCGCAGTTCCTCATCTTCGTCCAGGAGTCGTTGCAGCGCCCGCTGTACCAGCGACGGTTGTGAGCGTTGCAGTTTGATCAATTGCTCTAGCGGCCAACTCTCGGCCATTGCTATGGATGGCATACGTCACCTCCGCTCGTATTTGTACTATCTTTAATCGTTACTCACCGATCAGGTAACATACATTACACTTTCATAGTATATCCCACCGCGTGGATTTGGTCAACGCGCGGAATCGTGCCTGCGTCCCACCAGCGTCAGAATCTCGGAGGCGATCTCCTCGATGGGCTTGTCAGTCACGTCGATGATGGGCCACCTGGGATGGCTGCGAAAGATATTCAACGCATACTCCACCTCGCGCCGCACGAAATCGGGGTCGGCGTAATCGCCCGTGGCCTCGCCCAGGTATTCGTGTCGCACGCGTCGCAGTTGCGCCAGCCGCACGGGATCGATCGTGAGACCAACGATGTCACTTGAAGGGAGGGCGAACAGGTTTGACGGCGGCTTTGTTTTCAGCACGATCGGCACGTTGGCGACGAACCAGCTCTTGAACGCCAGGTAGATACTGAGCGGGGTCTTGAACGTGCGTGAGACGCCCACGAGTACGATCTCGGCCCGCTCCAGTTCGTGGGCGCGGCGGCCATCGTCGTGGCGCAGCGCGAACTCCATCGTCTCGATGCGGCGAAAGTATTCCTCGTTCAACTGGCTGAACAGTCCGGGCTTCTCGGACGGCGAGATCGCCAACTGCTGAGAGAGCCGGGCCAATAGCGGCCCCATCAGGTCGATCGTCTCGACGTTGTGCAGCCGCCCGGTGTGCAACATGACCTTACGCAGATCGTCGGAGACCAACGTGTGCACGATAAAACCGCCGACCTGAGCGACCTCTTGCACTACCTGGCGCACCTGCTCCTCGGTGCGCACCTCCGACCGGCGCTCGATCTCTACCTCCGTGCCCTCGAACTGGGTCAGGGCTGCGATCAGCACCCGCTCGGCTGTCCCTCCACCGCCATCAGACACCGCAAAGACGTGATACACGTTGGTTCCTCCTCACGCCCAAGTATAGCCCATCGTCGCGGGCTTGACAAGCGTTTCAGGAAACCGTATACTCTGAGTAATGCGTAAAACGTGAAACGTAAGCGGTTGGGAAAAGGAGGGCGATGAGTGGGAATCCGTTTTCTGAACGAACCGCTCAACCTCCACTGTATCTACAAGACCGTTACCGCCTCGTCGAGCGGCTCGGACAGGGCAGTATGGGCATCGTCTATCGCGCTCACGACGACACGCTCGACCGGGACGTGGCGATCAAGTTTCTCCTGCCAGAGCGGATCGCCGGTGGAGAGGCCGGCGCCCGCTTCCTGCGCGAGGCCCGCGCCGTTGCCCGGCTTTCGCATCCCAACATCATGACGCTCTACGACGTGGGCCACGAGAGCGATTGGCATTACCTGGTCCTGGAATACATCCCCGGTCACGATCTGCACGCAGCGATGGTCGAGCGCGGCGGGCCGTTCCCCGTCCACGAGGCGCTCCACGCCATCCGGGGCGCGCTCTCGGCGTTGGCCTATGCTCACGCCCAGGGCATCGTCCACCGCGACGTCAAGCCGGAGAATATCATGATCACGCCGGACGGTCAGGTGAAGGTGACCGACTTTGGGCTGGCGCTGGCCCGGGGCGACGTCCGGCTGACGCAAGAAGGGCTGATCGTCGGTACGGTGCTCTACCTGGCGCCCGAGGCGGTCGCGGGCCAGCCAGCCGACCACCGCACCGACCTGTACGCCATGGGCGCTGTACTGTACGAGCTGCTCACCGGAAGGCCGCCTTTTGCCGGCGACGACCCGCTGGCCGTCATCTCGCAGATCCTCAACACGCCGCTCACGTCCCCGCGCGCGCTCGACGCGAGCATACCACCAGAGATGGAGCAGGTTGTCGTCAAACTGCTGGCCAAGGACCCGACCAACCGTTACATCTCGGCGGAGGAGGTGCTGTCGGCACTTCCCCACAGGGACGTTGGCTCCTACGGGACTGCGCCCGGCCCGGTGGAGGCGGAGGCGAAAGCGCTCGCAGCGGCAGAAGAGGCCACGGCCGAGCGCGTATCCCTTCCCTTACTGGAACGGATCGTCCGCAGCTCTTCAACCACCCACCTGAAGAAGAAACCGATCATTCCCCCCACTCCCGACGAGGAGACGTTGCTGACTTTGCCCGCCCCCCCTCTTTCCCCCCCAATGGGGGGGATGAAAGGGGGGGCAGCGCCACCAAATCTGGCGCAGGAATTGCTCGTGTCTGCCGCGCTGGAGGACACGGCGGCGGCGGTGGAAGCGGAGCGCCGTCGCCTGGCCAGGTTATTGCAGGGCAGCGTGGTCGAACCGATCAACCTCCTGCTGTCTCAGGCGAACGCCTACGAGCAGACGATGGGCGCGAATCCCACGGCCCGCATGGCGGTCTCGGTGCTGGGTAGCCTGGCTCGCCAGGTGCTCCAGCAGGTGCGCGACCTGGAGGACAGCCTGCATCCCAGCATCCTGGAGAGCCTGGGGTTGGAACCGGCCCTGGAGACCCTGGTCAGCCGGGCGACGCGCACCCACGGCCTCCAAATCATCCTGGCCCTGGAGCGGATGCGCGAGCGACTGCCAGTCCAGATCGAACTGGCCCTCTTTCGCGCCACGCAGGACGCGCTGGATCGCGCCGTCCGTCACGCCCACGCCTCTCAGATGACCATTCGGCTGGAACGCCGAGACGAGCAATTGACCTTTCGCCTGTCCGACGACGGCGTCGCGGCAACAGGGCTGGGCGAAGGGGTGTTGCGCGCCGCCCGCCGACGGATCGAGCAACTGGGCGGCGCTTTCGAGACCGGTGTCGGCCCACGCGGCGGTTTTGAACTGACGATCCGCTTTATCATCGAAACACCGGTCGAGCTGACCGAGCGCGAGATGGAGGTGATCCAACTGCTGGCCGAGGGCTTGAGCAACAAAGAGATCGCCCGCCTGCTGTTTATCAGTCCGCGCACGGTCAACTTTCACCTGGACAACATTTACTCCAAGCTGGGCGTGAATTCGCGCACCGAGGCGGCGATTTATGCCCTGCGGTGCGGATGGGTACGCCGATGAGTTTCGTAGTAGCGACTTTAGTCGCGGCGGACGACTAAAGTCATCACTACAACCTGGTTAAATAAGCAGGGTGCAAACTGGTCGTTCAACTGTTCCCTCTGACCTAACTTGATGTTACCATGAGCGCATAAACAAGCAGGGCCTTGTGCCCCGAACCTTTTTAAGGAGGAAAGACGATGAGCGAAAAAGATCACACCAATCCGTTGGCTCCCCTGGAGCCGTGGCTGAACGACCCAGAAGTGAGCGAGATCATGGTGGATAGCTACGACCGCTTCTATGTGGAGCGCGAAGGGAAACTCGTGGACGTACCCACTCCCTTCCGCGACGATAAGCATTTGATGGAGGTCATAGACGCCATACTCACCTCCCTGGGCCAGAAAGCGGACGAATCGAATCCCCTGGTGGATTCACGTCTGTCCGATAACTCCCGGGTCAACGTGGTCATACCGCCGATCTCGTTGACCGGGCCGACGATGGTCATTCGCAAATTGCGGCCTTCGCTGATGACCTTTGAGGAGTTGTACCGCTATGGATCGGTGAGCGAGGGTATCGTCGAGTTTCTCCGGGCCTGCATTCAGGGGCGGCTCAACGTCGTCGTCGCTGGCGGCGCCGCGTCGGGTAAGACGACGTTCTTGAACATGATCACCGAAATGATCCTCCCCGATGAGCGTGTCATCACCGTCGAAAATGCTTTCGAACTGCAACCGCGCCTGGAGCGCGTCGTTCGTCTGGCGAGCCGCCCGCCCGACCTGGAGGGAAAAGGCGCGGTGACGATGCGCGATCTGGTGATCAATAGCCTGCGGATGCGGCCCGATCGCATCGTCGTCGGCGAGGTGCGGGGTCCCGAAACACTCGAACTGTTTCAGGCGATGAACACAGGTCACGACGGTATCCTGTTCACCATGCACGCGAACGGTCCCCGCGAGGCGCTGACCCGGCTGGAGATGATGGCGACCTCAGCCAATCCATCCATTCCACTGCTGCACTTGCGTCAGCAGATGGCCTCGGCCATCGACCTGATCACGCACCTGGAGCGCTTGCGCGACGGCGCGCGCAAGGTGCTCAAGGTGACGGA
>Ga0180434_10000756_pt1 | contig 47325 bp, 35 predicted proteins | sample SS_ome_7_FD_132453 | JGI IMG/M metagenome (GOLD analysis project Ga0180434, IMG submission 132453) | Hypersaline lake sediment archaeal communities from the Salton Sea, California, USA - SS_1_D_2 metaG | ecosystem: Environmental > Aquatic > Non-marine Saline and Alkaline > Hypersaline >... | reverse complement strand
GTTTTGGATTATAACTGTTTGACGGTAAACAACTTACATTGTAACCGAAATGGAGGAAATTGAAAGTTTTTAATGGCTGTAAGTCATTATTTAATATAGATTTGTGAATTTTACAGAAGGTTTGGGATGTTATTAATAAAAAGAGGTAATTTCTTGGATTTTTTGTGATTTTTGTATTAACATAATAACAGGAGCGGCGTCTTAATAGTTGATAAACGACAAGGCGAGCATAGATGACTTCAAGGGCAAATAGCTATTCGCTGGCGTGGGACTTTGTCGTTCCTGAGTCCCTGACCGGTACGCAGAAGTGGGTTCTTTCCGCAATGAAGAGCCACGGGGAGGGTTTAGTCAATATGCTCTGGCGTATTTTGGCAAATGAAGAAGATGTCTGCGATGCGTACCAGGATACATTTCTGAAGCTGGCCCATTACCAGGGCGGAAGGAAGCCTGAGAATGTGAAGGCCTACCTTTTCCGCTCAGCCAGCAACACGGCTATATCAATGCTTCGAAGGCGTCACAGCGAGAGAAAATTCAGAACGAACATAGGAGCTAAACAGAAAGACATCAGGTCACCCTGGCAGGAGCTGGACAGCAAACAGCTTCAGGAACGACTGCGTGAAGGTATTGCTCAACTCCCCGATGCATTGCGAGAGATTATCATTTTGCGAGACCTGGCTGAATTGTCGTACGAACAGGTTGGAAAAATGTTGGGGATATCTGCAGCGACTGCACGGGTGTACCGATGCAAGGCTGTCAGGCAGTTGGCTGTATGGTTACAGAAAGAGTCGAACAATGAATACGTTTAAAGCTAACAATCAAAGATGCGGAAGAATAGCCGAATGGTTCTATAAGGCTGTAAATAGTCGATTGGGTTTAGAGGCCGCGTGGGTACAGAAACATATCTCACAGTGCCCTCGATGCCAGAGGAGACTGGCCTCGTTGGGCCGGTTGAATCTCGCCTTTTCGCTGATCAAGTCCCAGCCGCATAATATTGATTTGCTGATGAGGGCGAACAGCCGGGCGATAAGCGTTTTAAAGCACAGTTTGCGTTATTCGATAAAAGCCGAGAAACTGAAAAAGATAAAACCCGAGCCGACGATGCTGGATAAATTCAGCAAGTATCAGAGTACTCTGGTCAACACAGCCGCCTGTATTGCGATCCTGCTTTTGATGAAGACGGGATTTGTGAATTCAGCGAGAAAAGTCGAAGACCAAAGTCGTTCGATATTGAAAAATTATTATGCCCGGCAGGTCGGCCAGGATATGGCGGATGAAATTTTCGATGCGTAGCTAAATAAAAGGATCTTTTAAACGAAAAAGGCAGGTCATTTTGACCTGCCTTTTGCTTTTTTAAGTTTTACTTTTAAAATTTGTACCTCATTGACAGGCGGCCGTAGGTGACATCTTTTTGGGAATTGACGGCCTTGTCCATGGAAACCTGCTCGTAGATACCCGGTATGAACGTTAGGTTCTCGGAAATCGGCAGTTCGGTCATAAGTCCAAAGGTTGCATACCCCCAGTCGTGTGTTCCGCCCCCGAGACCATCCCAGTAAGCGACCTCAGAGGAGAATCTCAACGGGGTGGGTAAATCTTCCAGATGGATATCATAAAACAGAAGGAATCGATGAACCCAGCCTGACGGGTAGCTTGTGTTGTTAAAGCTTCTTCCGCCGGAGTGGGCGAGATATTCATAGTGGGCAATATAAGCGGGAGTAAAATTTTCTGGCAGGATATTCGGCCAGTTGAAGGCGAAAATCCACTCCCACGTGGTTGGGCTTTTGTGTTTGGATACTTTTGGATAATATTCATAACCTGCACTTACATTATAGTTCATTTCGTAGGGTGTTCCGTCATAGACCGTGTTTTTGAAATAAGGCCTAAAATCAATTCTTTGAAAATCAGCATATCCGCTTGTTGGATTGCGATATGTGGTCGCTACACCGAATCCTGAACCATAAAAGTCAAGGTCGAGTGTCTGGAATAACGCGCCCTGGTCGCCGTAGGCTGCAGCCCCCTTGCTAAGCCACCGGCTAAGATAGGTGAAGTCTAAGGTTACACCGATTTTCTTTTCCTGATCGAGTTCCTGACCCGTAGATATTGAAGTGATGACTGAGATTAACGCCACTGTCATAACAATTCTTTTCATTCAATTTCTCCTTAAATGTTAACTATTAAAATTGCGTTAGGGCCGTATACTGTCAGTCTATTAATAAAGCAGGCATTATAGGATAAGATTTCGGACAACACCATGAAAAACCTAAAAAAAACGGGCATTTTGAGTTTTTTGTTTGACAATTCAATAGTGCTGGTATAGCGTGTGGAATTCACTACCCTTAGCTTGTTTAGGGTGAGTTTATTCAAGGATAATGTTGTTTAATTGCATATAAAGGAGAAGATTATGGCAGAAGAACAAAAAGGTATTGATTCTTTAATGATTGAAAAGCGCACATTTCCTCCGCCGCAGGAGATTATCGCGAATGCGTATGTTAGCAGTCCTGAGCAATACCAGAAGATGTGGGAGCAATCGATTAACGAGCCGGATAAATTCTGGCTTGAACAGGCCAAACGACTGACATGGTTTAAGGAACCTACGAAAAGTCTGGAATATACATGGGATACGAATGCCCGTAAGATTGAACATACATGGTTTGCGGACGGGGAACTGAATGTGTGCTATAACTGCCTGGACCGCCATCTGGGTACGCCGATAGCAAAGAAAACGGCTTTGATTTGGCAGGGAGATGAAGACGACGCGGTAAAAAAATACACATATGAAGGACTCCATAAGGAAGTCTGCAAGTTTGCCAATGTTTTAAAGTCTAAGGGTATCGCTAAAGGAGACCGTGTTGCGATTTATATGCCAATGGTACCGGAATTAACGATAGCGATGCTGGCGTGTGCCAGAATTGGCGCTATCCATTCGGTTATTTTCGGAGGGTTCAGTTCAGACGCGATTGAGGGCAGGATTAATGATTCCGACTGCAAAATGCTCATTACCTCGAATGTTTCACTTCGCGGCGGTAAGCACATCCCGTTGAAAAAGATTTCCGACGAAGCGCTGAAGAACACACCGACAATCGAAAGTGTGATTGTAGTTAAAGTCAATAATGATGAATGTAACATCGAAGACGGCAGAGATTTCTGGTATCACGACCTGATGGCGGATGCCAACGAGCAATGTGAAGCCGAGCCGATGAATGCGGATGACCCGCTGTATATCCTTTATACCTCGGGCTCAACCGGAAAGCCGAAGGGCGTGGTTCATATAACCGGCGGCTATTTAATGCATGTCACCTTAACCCACGAAATCGTGTTTAATATACATGATGACGATATTTACTGGTGTACGGCGGACATCGGCTGGGTAACCGGTCATAGTTATATTGTATACGGACCGCTGGCGAATGGTTCGACCAGCCTGATGTTTGAGGGTGTACCGACGTATCCGGATGCGGGGCGCTTCTGGCAGATATGCGACAAGTTTGGAGTGACGGTATTTTATACGGCACCGACGGCGATTCGTGCGTTGATGCGACGCGGTGACGAGTGGCCGGCTAAATATAAGCTGGATACGTTAAGAATTCTCGGCACCGTGGGTGAACCGATTAATCCCGAAGCATGGATGTGGTATTATCAGAAGGTCGGTCGAGGCAGATGTCCGATTGTAGATACGTGGTGGCAGACCGAGACCGGTGGATTTATGATATCACCGCTTCCCGGTGCTCATACTTTAAAGCCGGGAAGTGCAAGCAAGCCTATCTTTGGCGTCGATCCTGTAGTGCTTCGTGATGACGGTACTGAATGTGAACCGAACGAGGGAGGCAAGCTTTGCATTCGCAAACCCTGGCCGGGGATGATGCGGACGATGTGGGGCGACCACGAGCGGTTTATCGATACCTATTTTACCATGTACGATAATATTTATTTTGCCGGCGACGGCTGCCGGGTTGATGAAGACGGCGATTACTGGCTGATGGGACGAATCGATGATGTCGTGAACGTGTCCGGTCACCGTATTGGAACGGCAGAAGTCGAGAGCGCTCTTGTCAGTCATGATAAAGTTGCCGAAGCGGCTGTTTGCCCGATGCCTCACGATGTTAAGGGTCAGGCTCTGTACGCCTTTGTGACTTTGAAGGAGGGCATTGAGGACAGCGATGAACTGAAAAAAGAACTCGTCACGCATGTGCGAAAGGAGATCGGCCCCATTGCAGCTCCGGAGGCGATTCAGTTTGCGCCGTCTCTTCCGAAGACGCGGTCAGGGAAAATTATGCGCCGCATCTTGCGCAAGATTGCCGAGAAGAACACCGATAATCTCGGTGATATTACGACTCTCGCCGACCCATCTGTTGTTGAAGCCCTCATCAAGGGACGCGGGGAGTAAGCCTTTTGTTTAACAAGGGATTGAAGCCGGGCGTATGCTCAAGTCATGCGTCCGGTTTATTTTAAATGAAAGGATTTGATTATGAGCGAAGAAAAGGTTATGAATCGGTGGCTGGTGGTTGTCGGGGCTCTTCTTATTCAACTGTGTCTTGGAGCAATCTACGCGTGGGGTGCATTCACCGGGTCGCTACAGGATACTGAGGGTCCGTTTAATTACAGTGCGACGCAGACGTCCTGGATTTTTTCAGCAGGTCTCGCGAGTTTTGCAATTGTAATGATATTAGCAGGTCGATTGCAAGATAAATACGGTCCGCGTATAATCGCGATAATCGGTGGACTGATGCTTGGGGCTGGTTATATTATAGCCGGTTTTACAGGGACATCCTTTCCGTTGATGCTGTTTTTTATTGGGATTGTGGGCGGAGCAGGTATTGGTATGGGCTATGTTTGTCCAATCGCTGCCTGCGTGAAATGGTTTCCGGATCTTAAAGGTTTAATTACAGGACTGGCGGTTGCCGGCTTTGGAGCGGGTGCGTTTATCTTTGTTAAGCTTGCCGGTTCTTGGATGAACCTTATAGCGACGTATGGTGTCAATACGACTTTTATCATATTTGGAATTATATTCGCAGTGTCTGTTGTGATAGGTGCCATGCTTCTATCTAATCCACCGGCTGGTTGGAAGCCGGCCGGATGGAATCCACCAGTTGCAAAGGACGGATCTGCAAAGCCTAAAATCAAGAATCTGACCCAAGGTCAGGTTGTCAAAACACCCCAGTTTTGGATGATCTGGCTTGCGTTTGTTTTCAGTGCCGGATGTGGCCTAATGGTAATAAAGTGTCTGAAGAATTTCGGAGTGCTTGAGGGTGGTCTAACAGCGGCTGCGGCGGGTTCAGCTTTAGGCTTGCTTGCGCTTTTCAATGGTCTTGGTAGAGTGGTTTGGGGGACCGTTTCACATAAGCTTACAGCAAAGGGTTCTGTCGTACTGATGTGTTTATTGCAGGGCGCAATGATGTTTGTGCTTATTAAAATGGGTTCTTCTGCGGTCACTCTTACCGTTGCCGCGTGTTGGATAGGATTTAACTTTGGGGGCAATTTTGCCTTATTTCCTCTTCTGACGCTTGAAAATTTCGGAGCAAAGAATCTTGGTGCCAACTACGGTGCGGTTTTTACCTCATATGGCGTGGGCGGTATCCTTGGGCCGGTCATGGCGGGCAGAGTATGGGATACTATGGGGACATTCAAGACAGCATTTATCATTGCAGGTATGGCCTGTGTGCTTGCGGCTGTTCTTGGATTGCTCCTTAAGCCGATTAAATCTGAAGCTGCTTCAGCGGAATTACCTGCGCAAGAATAAAATATTTGAATTTATTTATGATACAGTTTAGCCTTCTGGTCTCAAAACGGAGGGCTTTTTTTATGACTTTAAGAACTGATAACGGTATTACAAACCGTGACAGGGGAAGATGTTTTCCCTGACTCTTTCGATGGTGGCTTGAAGAGCGGGCAGGACTGTGTTTCTTTGACGTTGGCTGACCTGGAGTGCTCTGTCTCTTAAGCCTCCCTGCCAATCGGTGCTTTCCATCAGAACTCCGCCAATACCAAGCCTCATATCCTGTTCGGACTGTGTAAACACCGTCCAGGCGAGTGCCCAGGCTCGGACAGTATTTTCGAAGTTATATCCTCCACCGCCGGTTGAGAGGATGGGCAGTTCCAGGGTAAGCAGGTGATTGATAATATCCGCATACACATTATTGGTCAGATGCAGATGAGCCAGAAGGTCACCGGCCAGGGCGTCCGCCCCCAGTTCAAAGACAATGGTATCTGGTTTGTAGGCCCTGATAAGAGGAACGGCGATTTCATTGAAGGCCGTCATATAGGCCTCATCGAAGGTGCCGATGGGCAGGGGGACATTGACACAGTATCCTTTGCCGTCACCGGAGCCGATTTCGTCCTCGAAGCCGGTTCCGGGAAAGATAAACCGCGGGTTTTCATGAAACGAGATTGTCATTACATCCGCCCTGTCGTAGAAGAAGGTCGATACGCCGTCGCCGCTGTGGACGTCAACATCCAGGTACAGGACTCTTTTGCCGTGTTCAGCGAGGACGATGCAGGCAAGTGCCATGTCATTGATATAACAAAAGCCGGCAGCCCTTTCGGGCATGGCATGGTGAAAGCCTCCCGACGTATTAAAGGCGATATCAAAATCTTTATCGAGCAGCAGCTTTGCACCTTTGAGTGTAGCACCGGCAGCCAAAACAGCGTGTTCATATAATCCTTCAAATACGGGACAGTCGCCGGTTCCGAGACCCATGTTTAAGGCTTCGGAATCCCAATCGCCTTTTGAAACTGTTTTCAGTGCTTGTAAATATCGTGCGGTATGAAATTTTTCCAGGGTAACTGTGTCGGCAGGTTCCGGCGGGACTTCTACATTGTTTTTGCCGTCGAGCATTCCCATGGAATTGATGATGTCCCTTGTTTTTTTAGCACGAGAAGTATTAAAGGGATGACCCTGGGGATAAGAGTGCTCATGGAGTTTTTTTGAATACATAAAAGCTGCTTTTCTCGCCTTCACGTGCTGCTCCCGTATCAATTAATCTTTGACTAAATCATAGGTTATATGGTGGACCTCGCCGTCGAATTCGGTGTTTACCTTGTAGCCCGAATTATAAAATATAGCGAGCATGGGTTTGTTGTTCGGAAGGACGGTTGCGTAAAAGCGTTTTACGCCGCGCCTGACGGCTACCTGTGTTATGTAATCGAGAAGCAAGGTGCCCATGCCTTTTTGCTGCCATTCATCCTGAACGATGAAGGCAACCTCGGCGGTCTGTGTCTTTTGGTCAAGGAAATATTGCGCGATGGCGACAATATCTTCTCCTGAAACGCCGGGGACGGTGCCGACAATCGCCAGGTTGTTATTATAATCGATATTTGTAAGCTGCTGGACATCTTTATGAGAAAACGACCGGGTTCGGGTCATATAGCGTTTGCTGACGGAGGTTTCGCTGAGGGAATACAGCATTTCCGACAAGGCTGGCTCATCGGTAGGTTTAATCGGCCTGAAATAAATTTCCGTTCCGTCGCGAAGAGTATCGTAATGTTCAAGCTCTTCGGGATATCTGACCTGGTCCCAGGACATTTCTATCTGGTCCTTGTAGATATAGTGCTGGGTCTTGGCGGCTTGCAGCAATTCGTTTCTGAACTTGGGGTGGGCGATGTTGACGAGGTCGAGCACTCGCTCTCTGATGCTTTTGCCGTGCAGGTAGGCGATGCCGTATTCGGTCACCACATAATGCACATCGCCGCGGGTGGTAACTACACCGGCTCCTTCGGTTAAGTGAGTGACAATTCTGCTGACGGTCCCGTTTTTAGCGGTGGAAGGCATTGCAATGATAGCCTTGCCGCCGCGGCTTCTGGCCGAGCCTCGGATAAAATCGACCTGACCGCCGATGCCGCTGTAGAACTGATACCCCAGCGAGTCGGCACAGACCTGGCCGGTTAAGTCAACCTCGAGCCCGACATTGATGCCCACCATTTTTTCATGCTGGCTGATAATATAAGGGTCATTGACATATTCTGTCGGGTGGAATTCGAAGAACGGATTGTTGTCGATATAATCGTAAAGCCGTCGAGTGCCCATACTGAAACTGGCAACCACTTTGCCGTGGTTCAGTGTTTTCTTGCTGCAGGTGATGGCGCCGCATTCGATAAGGTCGATAATCCAGTCACTGAACATTTCGGTATGAACACCGAGGTCCTTTTTATCTCTGAGGGTCTCTGCCAATGCCTGCGGGACTTGGCCGATGCCGCACTCGATGGTACTGCCGTCTTCAATGAGCCGTGCGATATTCTCTCCGATGCTCCTGAGTACGTCATCAAGTTCGGGCACGGGAATTTCGAGGATATCTTCATCCTGAACAACCATCATATCAATGCGGTTGGTATGGATGAAGCTGTCACCACACGTTTTCGGCATTTTGCGGTTAATTTGTGCAATCACATACTTGGCGTTGGCAACGGCTGATTTAACAATATCGATTGAAACACCGAGGCTGCAGAGGCCGTTATCATCTGGAGCGGTGACACTGATAAGTGCGATGTCAATGGGTATTCGTCCGCTATCGAATTGTTTGGGGATGTCGGAAAGGAAAATGGGGGTGTAATCTCCGATGCCGCGATTGATTACGTCGCGTAGATTTTCCGAGACAAAAAACGAATTGGTATGGAACTTGTCGGCATATTTTTCATGGGCATAGGGTGCGTCACCTATGGTGAGCAGTTGAATAATATTGGCATCAGAGATATGACCGGAGTGTTCGGCAAGGGCATTAACGAGATGCTGGGGTTGAGCGCAGCCGGTCCCGATGAAAATGGTGTCGCCGGGTTTTATGGTTTTAACGGCCTGCTGTGCAGTGACTATTTTGTCTTTATATCGTTCTTGTATCATACGTTTAATCTTTCTGGACTCTGATTCTGGCGTCCACGGCGATGGGCGTGGTACCTTCCGGGCCGACCACAAAGGGATTGATATCAAGTTCGTGTATTTGAGGAAATTCAGTCACTAACTGAGAGAGCCGCTGCAGCCCTTCGGCGATAGCATCGAGATCGACGGATTCCGTGCCGCGGAAACCTCTTAACAATTTATAGGTTTTGGTGTTGGCCAGCATTTCTCTGGCTTCGTCGGGCGTGAGTGGGGCAAGGTAAAAAGAGACGTCCTTAAGGGCTTCGACCATAATTCCGCCCATGCCGAACATAATAATCGGCCCAAAGCTTGGGTCGCGGTTCATCCCTAAGATGACCTCTTTTCCGATTTTGTACATTTTTTCCACGAGCACACCCAGAATTCTGGCATCGGGGCATTTTTGAGGGATTCTATACATCATCAGGTCGAATGCATCTTTGACCTGCTGTTCGGTTTTAAGGCCCAGCCTGACTCCGCCGACATCGGATTTATGCAGGATTTCAGATGACCAGATTTTCAGCACCACCGGATAGCCGATTTGTTGAGCGATATTTGCGGCCTGCTCGGCTGTGTTTGCAATCGCACCTTCAGGGGTTTTGAATCCATAGGCCTCCAGGATGGCCTTTGAATCGGTTTCGCCTATATCATACGTCTGGCTTCGCATGTGTCTGTCGATGATGGTTTCAACTTTTCTTCTGTTGACCCCGAACAATTTTACGACGCGTCTCGGTCTGGATTTCCACTTTACATAATCGACCATCACCTTAATGGTTTTTACTGCGATTGTGGGAGAGTCATAGTACGGGATATTGGCTTGTCGTAGAATCTCAATGCCTTCTTTAACCTTTTCTGCACCAAGAAAGCAGCAGAAAATCGGTTTGCTGGATTTTTGTTGTGCGACTTTAACGATGGCCTCGGCTGTGGCGGTGGGTTGGGTCATAGCCTGGGGGGTTAGCAGAATCATCACGGAGTTCACATTTTCATCGTCCAGAACAGTATCAAGAGCCAGTTCATACCGGTCCGCCAGGGCGTCTCCCAGGATATCCACAGGATTATAGATGTTGGCGGCTGGGGGGAGTTTGTCTTTTAGTTTTTCTATGGTAACTTCTGATAACTGAGCAAAGGTCAGGCCATGATCCTCAATGGCATCTGTTGCGAGGATGCCGGGACCGCCCGCGTTTGTGATGACAGCGACGCTCGGACCGGCAGGAAGAGGCTGGTCGGCGAGCGCGCGAGCGTAATCGAATTGCTGTTTAATCGAGTCACACCTGACGATACCCGCTCGGGCGAAGGCGGATTCATAGGCAACCTCACCGCCGGCAAGGCTTCCGGTGTGAGAGCTGGCAGCTTTGGCACCGGCGGAACTGGTGCCTGATTTAATCAGAATGATTGGTTTTCGATGAGAGATACCTTCAGCCTGTCTGACGAACTGGTTGCCGTCATTGATACTTTCAAGATAACCGGCGATTACTTTGGTAGTCTCATCATCACCGAGGGCTTTTATGATATCAAGCTCATTGACATCCGCCTTGTTACCGATGCTGACAAGCTTGCTGAAACCAATGCCGTTAGCATTTGCCATATCAAGAATCGCGGCTAAAAGTGCCCCCGACTGTGAGATATAACCGATTGCTCCTTCAAGAGGCATATCACCGCCAAAGCTGGCGTTCAGCTTGTTGCTGGGAGCGATCACGCCGAGGCAGTTCGGACCGAGAACTCTGATTTGAGATTGTTTTGCAATTCTAATTACCTGCTTTTCAAGTTCCATTCCTTCGGCGCCGACTTCTTTGAAGCCGGCCGTAATAATAATGACATTTTTTACGCCGACCTGGGCGCATTCTCTCATTATTTTAGGAACAATTTTTGCCGGGATAACGACAATAACCAGTTCCGGTACCGTTCCAATGGATTTCAGATCTGGATAGCATTTCAGCCCGTCAATACTCTCTGTTTTTGGGTTGACGGGGTAAATGTCGCCCTTGAAGGAGGAGGTGATATTTTTCAGTATTTCATAGCCGACTTTGCCTTCCTGGCGGGAGGCTCCGACGATGGCGACTGATTCCGGATTAAAAAATTTCTCAAGGCTCATCGAAATCCCCAAAAAACAATTGTTGATACAGGATTATCCTAAAGGGATTCATTGTATTGTTTCGGACGTTTTAATCCAGTGTTTTTTTCGGTCTTGAGTTTTTTTGTTTATTTTGCGGGTATGTGCTTTCGTTATTAGCTTTAGGTATTATGAAATGACGGTATCTTGTTCGAGGCTAAACTTTCCGGACAAGCAGAAATAATAAACGTTTTATGAAATTATAAAAGTGTTTTTATAATGGTCAGCAGCCCGAGGCTTATCGTTAAGATGGCGATACCTAATTTAAGCCATTTTTCACTGATGATTTTGACGCTCTTTGCGGATAGCGGCACAGAGAGGACCGCGCCGACAACGATATAGGGTGCCAGATGCCAATCAACCGGATTGGAACTGATTAGTGCATACGCAATGACCCCCACAAGACATGTCAGGCCTTCAGCCAAAGAAGTGATACCGACGGCACTTTTACCTTCTACGCCTGACAGAATTTGACCACCGGTGACAACAGGTCCGTATCCGCCGCCGCTCATTCCTTTGTTAAAAGATGCTACCATTCCTAAAAGAAAAATCTTTCGTGGTGAGAATCGAAAGGTTCTTTTAAAGAACACAAGGATTATCAGGCCCATCAAAAGCACAAGTACTCCAATGTATATTTTCAGCCAGAACTTTGGAATGTTTACAGCGATAAATACAGCTGCGATTGTCCCAATCATGCTGCATATGGCCAGAAGCAGTGCTATTTTCGTGTGCATGGAAAGAGTTCGGCAAAGTCCGACGTAAACACCGTTGTTTTTAATGTGGTTTTTTATTTCATTGACATTAGTAGTTTTGGGCTTAAAGTCAACGTTACCCTCGAAATGGTGAAAGACACCGGCAAGCACACCGCTTACAAGTTCAGATAGCAATACGGCGGGAACGATTTCAAGGGGCGAGAATCCGAATAACATCAAAAGAGGTGTTAATGTGGTACCATAGCCCATGCCAAGAGTAGAATCAACATATTCGCACACGAAAGCAAAGATTGCTATTGCGAATATAAACCAAAGTTCTAATTCCATGAAAGTGTTCCTTTATGTTTATCAATCAAATGAGGTCAGATAGTTTTAATGATTCGAGTTTTTTGGAAATATAATCACGAATGTCTGCAAATACTTTTAGAAGTTTTTTTTCTGAAGAGAGAGGCGTGTCGGAAAAAAAGTATTTGCTGACGGAAGCGGTTGAGGCAATCGCGCCGTCCATAAGTCTTATTATTTCCGCGACGCTGATTTTAGAAGCGGGTTTCGCGAGTTTATAACCGCCGCTGGTGCCCCGACGGGTCATGATATATCGATTTTGACGAAGAATCATAAACAGCAGTTCAAGGTATTTCTTGGGGATGTCACACTTTTTACAGATTTGTTCACTTTTGATGTAACCGTTTTTTTGATGACGTGCCAAATAAATCAACGCCAGTATGGAATACTCGCTTTTTGTAGTCAGTTTCATAACGAATCCTTTATAAGTAAGTATATCAAATATATCAACTCTATATATATTATAGACAAGAAGAATAATTTATAAAGGAAAAAACTAAGATTTATACATAAATATTTTTTATGTGGTGAAAATATGCGTTTATTTCTTCATAAACGGCTTATTGATATATGGTTATTATTCTTTGCTGTTCTATTTATTTAATGGTTTATATACTTTGACGGTGTTTTTGCCGGCTTTTTTCGCGGTATAAAGCGCTTTGTCCGAACGGTTTGTGATGTCATCGGGGCTGTTTTCCGGTCCGTACTGTCCGACTCCCACACTGATGGACGGCACAATCTCTTCTCTCTTCCAGGTGATACATTTGCTGGCAACTGTTTTAACCATTCGTTCAGCGACGACGAGGGCATCCTGAAGTTCCGTATTCGGTAGAACGACGGCAAACTCATCGCCGCCATATCTCGCAGCGATATCTATCTGACGGATACAGGTTGTTATTCTGCGGCTGATTTCCTTTATGACCTTGTCACCGGCCCGATGGCCATAAGTATCATTGATTTGTTTAAGATTATCGACATCGGCCATAATCACAGACAGACACCCCCCATAACGCCGATTTCTCCAAAGCTCGCGCTCCAGAATTTCGTAGAATCTTTTGTGATTGGCCAGTGCGGTTAGCCCGTCTCGGTTAGCCTGGAATTGAATCTTTTCAAACATCTTGATATTACCTATGGAAGCACCAATCAGGTTGCTGAATAATTCCAGCAGGGCGATGTCTTCAGTGTTAAAGTCATTATCGATTTTATCTGCGAGGTTAAGGACACCGACGACGTTGTTTTGGCACAGCAGCGGAGCGATAGCGCAGTTGCTGGTCTTATAGTTTTGCGAGAAATTTCGATTGCTTTTTTTGATCACGGGCTGCTTAAAGGTACCAATGTCATGCGTGAGAATCAGCTCTTTGCTGTTAACCGCGATAATCATCGGCGAGGGAGGCTGCTGGTTCAGCGAGACTATTTTGTTGATAGGGTAGGGATGATTCTTTTTCTGCAGGTGAAGAATTTTATTGCTGGAATCGAGAATATAAAGTGAGGCTAATTTTACCCCCAGGACCTCAGGAATGTCCTCGGTGCATATTTTTGCTATCCGCTCGATGTCGAGGCAGTTAATCTCCTGTGCCATCGGCGTAAGCCGTTCGAGCATAGAGAGACCTACACAATTGACGCGTTCGAAGCTTGTGAGCTTTTCTATTTCCTGTTCCATCGTCCAATATTATCAAGTCTAACGATGTTAGTGCGCTTAGATGAGGCGCTTACCTTTAATATATTTGTTTTCTATCGGTGATTTTTGAGCGTCAATTTGATAAAAAGTGCGCAATTAAATGAAAAAATCAAGCGGGCCGATGTGCTGAAAAATTTATGTAAGCCCTTTAAATATATGAGCTTATATAGGAGTCATTGATTCCTCTGAAATCGCGTCTTCATCAGATTTTCAACAGGCATAAAACAAATCAAAGAAAAGCGTTGACATTGTTTGTTTTCTGGATACACTTGTGCAATATTTCTATCTTTTTGAGAATGTTATGGAGAGACTGCCTGACAATTCCGGAGATATTGATAAATGGCTCACGCTTTACCACAGTGACGGCGTAGGGCCGGTGACTTTTTTGAAATTACTCAAGTATTTCGGCTCGGTGGACAGAGCCCTGGGTGCAACGGTCCGAGAACTGAAGAAGGTCGATGGGATCGGCTCGAAGACGGCTGAGAAGATTGCAGCCGCTAGGGACAAATTCGAACCTCAGCCGGAACTGGAATTGGCTCACAAGCTCGGCGTTTGCATTATGCATATCCGGGACGATAGGTACCCAACGCTGTTGAAGCGTATCTATGACCCGCCGGTTGTACTTTATGTGAAAGGGACCTTGAACAGAGCGGATAACTTGTCTGTGGCGATAGTGGGTTCACGACGGTGCACCCTGTACGGGCAGGAGCAGGCATCTAGGTTTGCACATTTTCTGGCCGGGGCGGGATTCACCATATGCTCCGGGATGGCTCGCGGCATAGACAGCGCTGCTCATCAGGGGGCGTTAAGTGCGAACGGCAGAACCATAGCGGTGCAGGGCTGCGGCCTGGCGAATGTATTCCCGCCGGAAAACAAGGAGCTGTTTGACAAAATTACCGAAAATGGAGCCTGTCTCAGCGAGCTGCCGCTGCGTTATGAGCCGCTTTCGGAGAATTTTCCGCCAAGGAACCGAATCATCGCGGGATTGTCATTGGGGACCATTGTGATTGAAGCAGGCCTGAGATCGGGTGCGTTAATCACAGCCCAGTCGGCGCTTGCGAACAATCGGGAGGTGATGGCTGTACCGGGCAAGGTCGACTCCCCGCTTAGTAAAGGAGCGAATTCCTTAATCAAGCAGGGAGCGAGACTTATAGACAGCGTCGAGGACGTTGTAGAAGCCTTGGGCTATATCGGTGAGCAGTTAAAGGTGCATGTAACCGCTGAAGCCGAGGAGGCGGAAAATGCTCAACGGGATTCCCTTTTCACCGAACAAGCTCTTAGGCTAACTGGTGATGAACAGAGAGTTTATGATTGTCTTGATAAGGAGCCGGTGCATATCGAGGAAGTCATTAACCGTTGCAGCCTCGGCGCGGGAAACGTCAATGCAGCCGTCGTTGCACTGCGGCTCAAGGGACTTATCAAGACCCTCCCCGGCAACCATTTCGCAAAATAACAAACACAATCAAATATGATATATGGCAATTGTTCGAAGTTTTATTTATTAATGAAAACAGGTAATTTAAAATCTTGATGTTTCGATTTGGAACTTCAAGCTTGTCTGTGACAAATATCGATTTTTTATTTTGATAGAATGAGTTTGTTGAGAGATTTGAGCAGTTCATCGGTGAAGACGGTATCTGTGTGTTGGGCGAGTATGTTGTTTCGGCCGTTTCCGCCGCCGATGAGGACTTTATAAGCCTGTTGAGGTTGACCGTCCTTTTTTCGAACCATCCCGATAAGACCGATATCCGCAATGGAGCTCTGGGCACAGTTGTTTGGACAGCCGGAGATATGAATAGTCAAACCTTTAAGCTGCTTATTGCTGAGGTTTTCTCTTATTAAGTTAGCGGCTGCGCACGTGTCGGCCAGACCTCTCGGACAGGTTGGGTAACCCGGACAGGCCACGATGAGGGGATTGTTTGTGTACTTTGTAAGTTCCGGCGGCGGGCTAACTTCTCTTTGACCAAACAATTCGAGGCCGTGTTCGGAGTTTATTCTAATTGTTGCCTCAGACTGCTCGGCATAGTCTGCAAGGACAAACGCGTCGTTTGGTGTTATGTTGCCGTCCGGCATTTGAAGCGTTTGCAGTTTTTGTTCGGGTGGACATAACGGCAGGGTACAATCAGGCCAGGGCTTCGACTTTCTTGTTTTTTTAAAGTAAGCATCAAGACTTGCTTTGAACTTGTCGTCACCCATCGCTTCGCGAATATGACGAAAACGTGCCCGGCTTCGGTTTTCACGGTTGCCGTGATTGGCAAAAAAATTGATCGCCGCAATGCACAACGGCAGAACGTCTCTGGAAGGCAGGTTGTTGTAAAGCTCGATACCTAAGTTTGGTTTGGCACCAAGTGAACCGGCACCGATAACCTTAAAGAGCTTATTTTCCTGGGCGATAAAGCCGAGGTCGTTGATATAGGGTTTGCCGCATCCTTTCGGGCAGCCGGAGAAGGCTATCTTAAACTTTCTCGGCAGCGAATAGTTTGTAACCATATGCCGAAGGTTTATTTGTATAAATTGGGCTATAGGCACAACGTCCAAACGATAATTTGTGTGACTGCAGGATGTAGATACGGTGATATTTCGGATCGAGTCCCCGCATGCGCCATAGGTGTTCAGACCAACCTGGTACAGGCCTTGTTGGACATCACAGATATTATCGAATTTGATGTAATGCAATTCTATGTCCTGTCTTGTTGTAAGATGCAAAGGGTAGCCGTCTGAGTAGGTTATTGCTAGTTCAGCAACCTTTCGCCATTGGGGTATGGTTATTCTCCCGCCGCATATTTTCAATCTCTGCATAAAATATTGCTTGTTCCGCTGCTGATAGACGCCGAGCATTTTGAGTTCGTCAATGTTTTGTTTCATATTTTTACAATTTTTTATATTTGATAATTAATCAATGGTTTCGTATGGATTCCGCACTCGCCGCCGCATTTGCTTGTGCCGATCCATCGACCGGCCCGCTCGTTTTCCCCCTGTGCGATTTTTGTGCACGGCCAGCAACCCAGCGAACGATAGCCCTTGGCATATAGGGGATTGACCGGGACTCTGTTCAGGGCCAGGTACTGCCAGATTTCGCGTTCGTACCAGATGAGGATGGGATTGAGTTTTACCAGCCCGACATCGCGCTCTTCAACCTCTTTGAAGTCGGTTCTGGTTCGCCCTTCGGTACTCCGCAGGCCGGTAACCCAGCACTTTACATTCATATCTTCGACGGCCTGACGCGTGGGCCTGACCTTTAGAATTTCGCAGCATTTGTCGGGATTGGTCTCATAGAGTTTGTCCGGTATTTCTTCATCGTTGCTGAAAACCCTCAGCTCGGGATACCGTTTGACTTCATCGGCCATAAATTGTTTTGTTTCTACAGGTTTAAACCTGGTGGTGACAATGAAGCCTCTTATGTTTGGACTGACGCGTTTTGCCAGATGCCAGACGACGGATGAGTCCTTGCCGAGGCTGTTCGCTACGACGAGGGTGTCGCCGTACTGGTCATAAGCCTCCTGGATGAGCATCAGTGAGCGGTCGACTTTCTGGGCGAAGTTGAGCGTTTGCACGAGTTCGGCAACGTCTTCTGTTAAAAGGTTTTGAATCATACTTCTTACTCCTAAATGGGGGACGACTAAATTTGGTATTCAGGTTCTTTTAGTTTTCCGAATTTAAGTTTTATCCACACTCTTTCATGGATATAAAAAGCCGCAATTTTTATAAGGCTGTCTAGGATGCCGATTCGAGCGGCGATATCGAGGCTGCCGGTAAATATCCAGGCCACAAAAGCGGTAACCACGGTTCCTCCCGCCCGCCACGTAACGGCTTTTATGATACTTCTAAAATGCGATTCCATATTTTAAGCAATCTCATTAATCCTATTGTTTTAGTAGGATATTCTTATAAAAAAATTATATAGCGTAATTCGGAACGTATTTTTTCGATGCCTGTTTTTCCTGCTGCACCAAGTCATAAAAGGTACTTTTGTTATAAATCTCTGCTATAGAATGACTTATGGTATTCCATAGTTTTTCAAAGACATAATCTCCGGGAACATAAAAAGTTGAGTGACCTGTTTTCAGGCTTCTTTTCCCGCTTCCTTCCATGAAGTTTATAATCTGGCCAACAGTGATATTATAAGGATCTTTGGCAAGGAAATAGCCGCCGTCGTTGCCTCTTTTTGATATCAGAAACCGTCCATGCTTTAATTCAGCCAGAATCACCTCTAAGAACCTCTGTGGTATATTTTGGGATACAGCGATATCGTGTATTTTTACCGGTGTTTTAGAATCCCTCCAAGCCAGCTCAAATACAGCTCTTAGAGCATATCTGCATTTTTGTGATATATCGTTGGGTATATTCATATAATTTTTATATATTCTTCATTAAAACAATCGATATGATGAATATAATATTTTGTTCGACAAAGTCAACGACTTTTTTTAAAAAATTTGAAAAATTTCTAAAAGACAACTTAATAACACAAAAAAAGCGATTCATATGGGTCTATTGTCTTAAAGTTTTTGACAGCTTATAGTTCTGCCCTAAAATTGTGATTTATTAAAGGGATAAGAGGAGATTAAGATATGTGAGGTTTTATGGCGGTTGGTACGATAGTTACATTTGCGGTGTATTTTGTGCTGCTTTTGGGGACGGGGTTCTATTTTTACCGAAAGAGCGTAAGCATTGAGGATTATCTTCTCGGCGGGCGGAAGATGGGGGCGTGGGTGACGGCTTTGTCGGCCCAGGCATCGGATATGAGCGGCTGGCTCTTAATGGCGCTGCCGGGAGCGGTGTATCTGGCGGGAATGGGACAGGCGTGGATAGCGATAGGACTGTTCATCGGGACGGTATTGAACTGGCTGTTCGTATCGAGACGGCTGCGGGTTTATACACAGAAGACGGGTTCGATAACCCTTCCGTGCTTTTTCGAGGAGCGGTTCGGTGACCCGACGGGTTCGCTGCGTATTGTATCGGCGATTGTTATTTTGATTTTTTTTACCATTTATGCATCGAGCGGATTGGTGGCGACTGGAAAATTGTTTGAATCGACATTCGGTGTCAGCTATGAATCGGCGGTGATTGTGGGGGGCGGTATTATCATCGTATATACCTTTCTGGGAGGTTTTCTGGCCGTCTGCTGGACTGATCTAATACAGGGCTTACTGATGGTCATCGCACTGGTGGCGGTTCCGTTGATAGCGTATTTTAATGTCGGCGGTTACACCGCCGTAGCCGAGGCGATGTCACTGAAAGGAATTTCAGCAAGTTTATTCGACGGTGGTGAATCCGGTACGGTTATGAATACTTTAGCCATAGGTTCGGCGATGGCATGGGGACTCGGTTATTTCGGCCAGCCGCATATATTAGCTCGGTTTATGAGCGCGAAGTCACTATTAAAGCTTAAAGAATCGATGGTCATTGCAATTGTCTGGGTTTTTATTTCACTGGCGGGTGCGGTGATTGTGGGGCTAATCGGAATTGCGATGTTTGACGGCTTGAGAGGCGGCGACCAGGAGAAGGTTTTTATTTATATGATACAGCAACTGCTTGGGCCGTGGCTGGCGGGTGTGATGCTGGCGGCGATATTGTCGGCGATTATGTCGACCATTGATTCGCAGCTACTGGTTTCGTCATCGGCATTGACGGAGGATTTTTATCAAAAGGCAGTCAAACGGGATGCTGGCGAGAAGGAAGTTATCTGGGTAGGCAGAATCTGTGTTATTATTATTTCAGTCATCGCTTTGGTATTGGCTTTGAAACCGAGCGATACAATCCTCGGTATTGTTTCATATGCGTGGGGAGGGTTCGGAGTTGCGTTCGGGCCTTTGGTGCTGTTTGCGCTATTCAGCAAAAAAACCGGCTGGCAGTCTGCGCTGGCAGGTATGGTTATGGGCACCGTGGTGCTTGTGATATGGAAACAGGTAGGTCTGGGTGAGCGAATGTATGAGATTGTGCCCGGCTTTGCGGCGAATTGTTTGACAATAGTTTTAGTGAATTCGGTTTATCGTCAGACGGATGACCGGATACTTGAACAGTTCGATTGGGTGGTATCAAAAATCCACGAAAAATAAAAATTAGGCTTGCATTGATTTGACAGGGTGTATAATGGGGTTTTGAGGAAGCAAAGATATGGCGGAAGTAAAGCCCGACATTGAAATACTGGAGTTTGCGATTTCCAGGGAGATTCAGGCGAGAGAATTTTTTCTTGAGCTTGCCAGACGTGTTACACGTCCAGGTTTTCGAAAAGTTTTTGAGGAGCTTGCCGAGGAAGAAGCCGAGCATAAAGAAAAGCTGGAACTGGAAGTGATGAAGCTTGGCAAGACCGTTTCGGAGGACACGGAATATACCGGAGCAAATAAGGAATTCATCATATCAGATACACAGATGCTGGATAATATGGATTATAAAGATATACTTTTGCTGGGAATGGAAAAAGAAGAGGCGTCGTTCAGAACGTATGTGAATTTGTTATCAAGCGTGAGGGAACAAAGTTCAAGAGAATTATTGCTGGCATTAGCGGAGGAAGAGGTCCGTCACAAGCTTCGGTTTCAGACGGAATATGATTTCATTACAAGAAAGAATCGTTCCACAGACGAAAGCGACGATTAATCGATATGTTAATCGAGGCGGATACCCTTTTCCTGGAGCCAGTTTCTCAGATCGGGCATTTCCGTATCAAAAACTTCGTTATCATAATCTTCCTCGAGTTTGACAATATTATCGGCCAGCTCAGGCTGCTTTTTGACAATGTTCGTGACTTTTTTCTCGAAGTCCTCAGTCATCGCCTTTAAGTCTTCCAGATCAATGTCCAGTTTTAACAGGGCGGCAAGCCATCGAGTAACGGCCTCAATGCATTTTGGATTATGTCCCTGGACATAGGCGGGGACGGTAGCGACAATGCTTGCCATACTGACGCCGTGTCTTTTCGCATTTTTTGTCAGATAGGTGACGATACTGGCCGGCCCTTCGTAATTGCTGAATTGAATGCCGTATTCTGCGAATTTATCTTTCAGAAGATGGTCCGAAACAGAGCAGAACAAGCGCGGCTTCCGAGTGTGGGGCACAAGCCCGGCGACGCTGCCGATGAAGTAAATCATATGGACGTTAAACTCCGAACACAAAGAGAAGATGTCTTCAGCGAAGTCATGCCATTGAAAGTTCGGTTCTATGCCGAGAAAGAAAATCAATTCATTATCCTCATCACAATAAAATGTATTTGACGGCATTTCTAATTCCGTGATAAGTCCGTCGGTGATTTTTGTATGGGGCCTGAAAAGAGCCGTCAGCTCCATGGAGCCCGGGAAATTGTTGATATAGTAACCTTGCGGTTCGATTTCAGCAAACTTCGGTACCTGAAGTTTATCGATAAGATACTGAATGGAGCCGGTTGATATTTCACCGCCGTTCATCCATCCGCTGAATCCGAGCAGAAGCGTTGCTTTTTCCAGGCTCGGCCGGGTGTGGATATGAAGCCTTCCAAATGGCATCAGTCGCTCCTTTCATTAAATCCAAAACACGTATAGCATACTTTTTATTGAAATTCCAGTAAAATTTATTTGGTATTAGCTCTAAAATGACTATTGGATGTCAACAGATTATTCGGCACTGTATCAAAGATGAAACGATTGACTGTTGAATACGGTTATACTTTTGTATCCGGCTTTCTAAGGTAATGGGGACTTAAGGAAACGGGATCAGCAAATCTGCCTTTTTGTGAAAGTTCCCACCCGAGACGATGAACATGGAAGGATCTGGGGTACCAATAACGTTCATCAAGGATATGTATACCCGGGGTTTCGAATTTGTTTTTATAATAGACGAGTCCTTCTCCGAGCAGCCGGATTGGTTTTGCTGAGTTACAATGGAGTTGTATAAATTCCGAGGAGGTCATAAGAGAATCAGGACTTGTCCTTTGCCAGGGATTGACAGCGCTGCTGCCGTCGGTTCTTGTATAAACAGCAACAAAAAACTGGCCTCTTTTGGCATCGAGTATGACAGCGATTCTATCATCGGGGCTGTCATTAGCGTTTTGAGCGATGACATCAAGGGTGTTGACAGCAACGATTTTCGTCTGGTTCGCCAGGTGCATGCTTTTTGCAAGGGTGACTGCTATCCTGAGCCCCGTAAAACTGCCCGGACCGGTAGAAATATAGATATGTTGAATATCTTTGGGTTTTTTCTTGCATCCCTCAAGAAGCTTGTTTATGCTTGGAAAGATTTCGGCACTGTGCTGCAGAGGTTTTTGGAAAACGATTTCGGCTATGAGGTGTTCAGACGATGCGATAGCGACCGAGCCGAATCTTCCGGATGTCTCAACCGCAAGGATGTGGGGTTTTTGATTGTAATGTGCCATATCTTATACTTTTAATTTTTTAGAAAATGTAATATTTTGCTTTTAAAGAACCGTTTTTTTGGCTATATTTCCTATGTTACCCAAAATAACATATTGGTTTTCATAGCCTTAAAAATAGATATTATCGGTCAGAACCGTGATTCATGATTTTATCCTTGAAAAAACAAGTAATTCTTTATAAACTTATGGTAATGACGAAAGAGTTTAAAAAGCTTAATATTTCGTCAATATATACATATATTCAGGTATATATTCTTGGGGGATATATATCAAGTGGGTGATTAAATGTCAATCTAAGACCTTCCATATTGGAAGGTAAAGCTGAAAAGTGGTAGGAGGTTGATTTTGAAAAGAACATCGTATCTTTATAAGAGATGTCCCCTTGTCTGTCTGGCTTGCTTGGTTTTGCTTGTAAGTGTCTTAGTGGGGGTAACATTGGCGCAGCCGTCTTCAGCGAACAAGGAGGAAGTAGTTCGGCTCGTAGCCAAAAGGTGGATACAGGTAGGGATGGAGCAGTACAATCGGGGTCTTTACAAGGCGGCCGAACAGTCCTTTCTTCGAGCTTCCGACTATCAGGATTACCTCTTGCCGGCTGACAAGGAAATGCTTGCGAAATACCTGGAAATGACCCGAGAGGCTTCAGCGGGCCAAAAGGAGGTTTTGTCTGATATTCAGATGGCACAGGATTTAATCAATAAAGGTGAACTCGCCCAGGCAAAGGCACAGCTTGAAACTCTGCGTGAAAATCCTTATTTAACGGATGAGGAACGCCAAATGGTTGAAGCGGGACTTGCGTCTATTGATGAAAAAATGACTGAACAGCAGCAAGAGGGCCTTATGTCTATCTACGCAAGGAGTGTCAACTTATATCAGATGGGAGACCTGGAAAGTGCCCGTAGCGGATTCCTGACATTATCGAAAAATCCTGAATTCAAAACTCCAGCCGGGAAATTAAGCCCTCAGGATTATTTGATAAAGATAGATACCGCATTAACAAAGCAGGAAATGACGACAGTCGTGCCGGAACCTTCGCTGGAAGAAACAAAGGAATTTCAGCCTCCGGTTGAAATGCAGCCTGAGGAAGAAATGGAACCGACCGAAATTCTTGAACCGCCGGCAACTCAAAAACCGGCTGAAACCCCTGAGCCTGTTACAACCCTTGAACCGATTTCCGAACCTGCACCCCAACCCCTGAAAGATGCTGAGGAAACCCTTGAAAGTCAGCAGCTTTCCTACGTCCAGCAGGTTCAGCGCAAAAGAAGTGTATTGCAGGGGTATACCTCGGCGATTTTAATGGATGCTGTGGCCAAAGCGGAACAAGCATTGGCACAGAACGAGTTTGAACAAGCAAAATATGAAGTGGAGCGTGCCGACAGAGTTGTCGAGACGTATCGTCAGGAGATTGGTCAGACATTATACGAACAATATAACAGCAAGTTGGAAACACTTATGTCGCGGATAAACTCGGCTCAGTTGGCTCAAGAACAGCGCATAAGTCAGATCCAGCAACAGGAAGCAATTGAAAATCAGGAAAAATACAGAGAACGAATGGAGGCGGAGCGCGCGCGTCGAGTTAAGGAGTTGATGGCGAATGCCATAGCGTATCAAAAACAGCAAAGGTATGAAGAAGCACTGGGCCAGCTGGAAAGTCTTTTATCCCTGGAGCCGCTTAATGATAGGGCGCTGACCTTGAAGCAGACTCTCGAGGATACAGTCAGTTTCCGTCAACAGCTTCAGATACGCAAAACCATGTCAGAGCAAACAACGGAAATTCTAACCCGTACTGATGAGACGCAGATTCCTTATGCTGATGAAGTGACGTATCCCAGGAATTGGCGAGAAATATCAGCAAGCCCTTATCGCAAACCTGATGAACCCATCGGTCAGGACCCGGCGAATAGGGAAGTTTACCAACAGCTTGAACAAAAGGTAGATTTAACCGAGCTTACCCCGGAGACAACATTTAATGATGCAATAGATATTCTTCGTTATTCGGTCCGGCCTCCTTTGAAGATTAATGTCAACTGGAATGATTTATATGATAGCGGTGATATTGATCAGACGACGCCCACTCGAATGACGGGGATGAGAGATGTTACCCTGTCGACAGCCTTGGAGTTATTGCTCCAACAGGTCTCCGGCGGCTATGTAGATATTGGTTATGTCGTCAGCGACGGCATTATCAAGATTGGAACCGCTGCGTCTCTGCCGGATCGCCTGATTCCGCGTGTTTATGATGTCAGCCAGCTTGTTGATCCGTCAGCCGGTTTCTTCCTTCCCATAGGTTATATGGGCGGCGGCATGATGGGCGGCATGGGAGGCGGCATGGGAGGCGGCATGGGAGGCGGCATGGGAGGCGGCATGATGGGCGGCATGGGAGGCGGCGACATCGGCGAAACCTATCGTATGCTGTATGAACTTCGCATGCTGATTATCGAAAGCGTCGATTATCAAAGCTGGGATGTATATGGTGGCGAGGCAACCGTCCGAGTTTACGGTATGGACAAGCTTATTGTCACTCAGACCCTTGAAAATCATAAAAAAATAAAACTTCTATTCGACGATTTAATGAAGGCGTTGTCTCAGCAAGTGGCGCTGGAGTGCCGTTTCTTGATTGTTTCAGAGACCTTTCTTGAGGATATTGGAGTAGATGTTGATTTTCAATATGACCCAGGCAAAAAATGGAACATAATTAATTTTAATCAGCAAAGTTCGGACTTGGTTCAGCCGCCGGGTACCACCTCGGCTGCTATCATCAGCGGGGATTACGGTGCAGGGCTGGTGAGTAATCTTTTTGTTCAGTTTTTGATTCGTGCTACCCAGCAGCACGAGGAAGGCAAGGTTTTGAATGCACCCAAAGTGACCGTGCTGAATGGTCGACCGGCTGTTATCTCCGTGAATGAGGCGAGGTCCTATGTGGGTGATTATGATTTTGAGACGATTACATCGGCCGGTTTTCAGCAGCCGCTTCAAACGATTGCTGATCCGGTTATCGGCCAGGTGCTTGACGGTGTAATCCTTGATATTGTCCCGACTATCAGTAAAGACAAGCGTTATGTTTCTCTTCGTTTAGTGACCTGGTTGAGTGATTCCGACCTTTCGAATCAGTTCCCCGTATTTTCACCGCAGGGCGATCCGTTTAATATTGTTCTGCCTGAAATGGAGATCGCAACAATTCGTACCCGGGTGAATGTGCCTGACGGCGGTACGCTTTTGGTCGGAGGTCAAAAACTTGCAAGGGAGACCGTAACAGAGGCAGGCGTGCCTGTCTTGAGCAAGATACCTATTCTGGGCCGGGCGTTCAGAAACAAGAGCGAAGTACGAGAGCAGGAAATCTTGCTGATTCTGATACGACCCATGATAATTCTTCAGGAGGAAACAGAAGAACAGGCTATCGCAAAGCTTGAAGAAGCCCGATAAAAACAGGTTTTTTATAAAAAATAATAATTTCTGCAAATTTAAAAAAAACAGGTGGACAGAATTTGTTATAATGTGGAGCAACTGGGTGGTAACTGTATCAATTAATAAATCCAAAGAAAAAACAGGATTATCATTTTAGGGATGATCAAAATGATCCGTAAGATTCTCATTCATACGTTTCTTTCATTAATTACAATACAGAGTATTGCCGCAGCGGCAGATTTTTATGTTCCGTCAAGGGATTATCCCACTATCCAGAGTGCAATCGATGATGCGGATAATGGGGATACGGTTATCGTTGCACCGGGGGTATGGACGGGTCCGGGCAACGTAGATTTGAACTTTGACGGTAGAGCTATCACCGTTAAAAGTCAGATTAATCCTGACAATCCCGATCCGGCTATCATCGCTTCCACAATTATTGACTGTGACGGAGACAGATATGAACCTCACCGGGCATTCTGGTTTAATAGTGGTGAAGGCCACGATAGCCAGGTACTGGGTTTCACTATCATAAACGGCTATCAAAGAGGACCTGCCGAGGACAAAGCTGAATCCGGATATGTCGGTGAGCCCATAGATTTTTTTGTACCGGAACCCATTGTGGATGATCCTCTTACCGCTCCGCCGATTGCCCTTGACGGCAACGATATTTCAGGTGATGGTTACGGCGGCGGTATTTATTGTTCTAACAGCTCCTCACCGACGATAGGACATTGCGTGATAAGCAACTGTGTGGTTACGGGAGCGCAAGGGGGGGACGGTGCGGACGGCCTGTCGGCACCGTGGTCGCACTGGACACTCGAAGATTATGAAGAAGATCCTCCTCCCCCGGATGCTGAACAGGAAGAAAACGATAATGGACAATGGGGCGGCAATGGAGGCACCGGTACCGGAACCGGTTACGGCGGGGCGATTGCGTGCAGGAATAACAGCAGCCCTGTTATTGTTAGCTGCACGATAATCAATAACTCTGCTCGCGGCGGGTGCGGCGGGATTGGAGGTGCCGGCGGTAGTTCAGAGGACGGCGACTACGGCTGGGGTGGAAACGGCGGGGATAGTATCGGTGACGGTAAAGGCGGCGGTATCTACTGCGACTGGAACAGCAGCCCGACAATCACGGATTGTGTTTTCAGTAATAACGTTGCCGCGACAGGTATCCGTGGGTCCGGTGGTCCAAATGGTACTGGCGAGCCTACTGACCCATTTAATCCTTCTTCAACCGGATTTGACGGTTTTGTCTTTTCCAACGGCGGTATCGCCGGCGGGGCGGCTTATTATGAAGAGGACTCCGACGCGGATTTCACTAACTGTGTTTTTATTGAAAATATGGCTTATGAGGCCTACGGGTTTTATTCCTCATTTCTGCTCGAAGATATCGAATCCTACACAATAGGCGGTGCAATATTCTCTCAATCCTCAAACGCAATCAATCTGGATGATTGTACTTTCACAGATAACAAGGCCGGTGCGGTCTATTGCGGTATCAACTCCTTTGTTGATATTGAAGATTGCAATTTTGTAAACAATTCTGAAACCTCAAGCGGAGGTGCTCTCTACATTGATAGAATAAGCAATGTGAATCTCGATAGCTGTGTCTTCGGCGGCAATGCTGCTTATGAGGACGGCGGTGCCGTCAAGTCCAGAAGTAATGCCACGCTGACACGATGTTCTTTCAGTAATAATACAGCAGGTGCTTATGGCGGTGCAATAGACGTGTATCGGCCCGGTACAACCTTAACAATCGATGCCGACGGGTGCAGTTTTTCCGGTAACCAGTCTGCCTACGGCGGCGGTTTTTCTTCGGAGAATTTCAACGCTACATTTACAGATTGCTATTTCATAGGCAATACGGCCGAGGAAGGCGGCGGTCTGCATCTTTTCAACGGCCAGATTGATTTTATCGGAGGCAGCGTCAGTGAAAATAATGCTACCGACAGTGACGGCGGCGGCTTCTTTTGCGGCGCTATTGAAACCTATATTCGCGACTGCGCGATGAATGAAAATTCTGCTGATGGTGAAGGCGGGGCAATCAATTTTTACGGCGGCACTGCAAGCAAAGAGGTCTTTAACTGCCTGTTTACCTGCAATTCCGCTGTTACTAACGGCGGTGCGATATCCTGCAACAACGCCGAACCGGATATCGGCAATTGTACGTTCAGTGACAACTATGCCGGCGGCTTCGGGGGTGCAATCTTTTCAAATTATCTCAGCGATGTGAGTATCATCGACTCCATATTCCAGCACAACCATAATCACGCCATACATGAAGAAGACTTCACCGGCGAGGCAACGGTAACTTACAGTATATTTTATGAAAATCCGGACGGGGACTACTATGACTCCGGTACCGGTGAAATTTATAAAGGAGCCGGTGAAATCGGAAGTATTCCCGGCGGCAGCAATAATTTATACAATAATTGCGATTTTTTAACCGGTCCATTGGGTGACTTTTATATAGACCAGGGTTCCAGTGCGATTAACAGCGGCTCTGACACCGCGGCCAATTTAGGATTGGATACCTATACGACCGCGACAAATGAGGTTCCTGATTCCGAACAGGTCGACAGGGGTTATCATTACTTCACCAGCGCATCCGTAGAACAGTTTCAATTGAACACCAGTGTGGTCGGCGGACAGGGTTCAATTTTACCGCCGAGCGGTCCCTATTATGCCGGTACGACAATAACGCTGACAGCGGTTCCTGATTCCGGCTGGGTCGTCAAAAGCTGGAGCGGAACGGATAACGATTCGTCAACGTCAACAACCAATAGCGTTCTTATGAATTCGAATAAAAGTGTTTCTGTTGAGTTCAGACAACCGCAAACGCTTCTCGTTTCAGTCGGTGGCGGCCCAGGGTATTATTCGAACATCCCCGATGCTGTTGCCGATGCCGAAGACGGCGATACGGTTATAGTATTTCCCGGCACGTATTATGGTGCGTATAATGAACTGTATCCGAGTTATGGGATGGTTTACTTAGATAAATCGATTACAGTCAGGTCCGAGCAGCCCGATGACCCTGTCTGTGTGGCGGCAACAATTCTGGATGGATACAATGGATATGAGTTCAATGAAGGCTTCAATAACGTTGGTGTCAGATTCGGGTCGAATACTGATTCAGATACCATTTTCAATGGATTCACTATCCAGAATTGCGGGGGAACTGTTGGTGTTGCTCCGGATGGAGACAGGGACATCGGTCATCCCGACGGCTTTGATGGTGGCTGTATTGAAGGTCCGGGAATTTATGTTTATCCCGGCGGCAGCCCTGTTATCAAAAACTGTGTGATAAGAGATAATCTTCTCATAGCAGGCGACGGAGGTAACGGCGTTGACGCTGAGGACTATGCTAACGCCGGCCGAGGCGGATGGGCCGGATGGGCACGGGGCGGCGGTGTCTATTGTGCTGCCGGCAGCAGTCCGAAATTTATAAATTGCCAAATCATCAACAATTTCGCCACCGGTGGTAACGGCGGCAACGGTGGTGCCGATGCCCTTCCCGGTGGATGGGCTAACTATGGAGGCAACTGGAGCAAACGAGGCTCTCCGGAAGACCCCGCATTACTTTATGATCCTTTTAGTCTTGATATCGAATATGTTTTTGATGCTCATCTATGGGAGAGATGGCAATGGGATTATGCCCTATTTTATAATACGTATTTAAACATAGGCAATGGAGTTAATTACTTTGGTGACTATCGATGGTACAGCGGTTATGGTGGCGGTGCTTTCTGCGATGAGGGCAGTAACGTTACGTTTACAAACTGCACCATTAGCGAAAATTTCGCCCAGGGCGGTATCAGCGGACAGGGCGGTACAAACGGCGACAGGCCGACAGAACCGTTAATTCCCTACCAGATACCCAGCTACGGCGGCGGCGTTTATTGTGCGGCCGATGCCATGGTAATGTTCAATGAGTGTACTATTGCAGATAACAATTCTTCTGAGCCGGACCCGGGATTCAGTCAGATTGACCCTTATCTTGGTCACGGCGGAGGCGTATGTGCTGAAGATACCGCCACGGTTATATTCAATAACTGCACCATCAGCGGAAACCAGGCCTCCGTGGGCGGCGGTATGAACTTCGCCAATGCGAATCCGAAAATCAGCGAAACTACTTTTTCAGATAATCTGGCATTTCACGGCGGTGGAATATACGGCAATCTCGGGAACGCCATAATAACCGATTGTCTGATTATAAACAATGAGGCAAGCACCGACATTGACCCTGATTACAATGACATAGGCAACGGAGGCGGTCTCCATTTCTGGGCGACGGATGCCAACATCATCAATACAGAAATAACCGGCAATGAAGCGGAAGTCTCCGGCGGCGGTGTCTACTTCGGCGGCGAAGGCATCCCCGGGCTTATTAACTGTTTGATTACCAGCAACACCGCAAACAGAGACGGCGGCGGGCTGTCGGCCAACATTTTCAGCCAGCCGATTATATCCAACTGCACCATTGCCGACAATCTTGTCACAGGGACAGGATATGCCAACAGCTACGGCGGTGGTGTTTCCTGTGTTTCCGCAAATTATACGACTATTATAGACAGCATTATCTGGGGCAACCGGGCCGTACTGGGCGGACAAATAGCCGTAGGAACGGAATTTGACGATTCAGAGGCTTCGACCGCTAATATTTCGTATAGTTCGGTCGGCCCGCGGTATACCTATTCGAGCGGTATCAGTTTCTCCGGTTCCGGTTCCTCTCAGACCCAGGGCGGCGGAACAACCGTAATTGATGGTGACATCATCACCGGCCAGTTTGACGCCGGAGCCGAAACCGTCAAGGTCATCGTTAGTTTGTATGAGCCGATTACCCTGCGAAATGAAACCGATTGGAGTTCTCCGTCCTCGGTGGATATCCTTCGGGCTGAAATTGCCACTCGTCAGAACTCCGTGCTTTCGACCCTAAGCCCGAGTGAATTCACGCTCCGTCATCAGTATGAAAATCAGGCGGCGTTCTCAGGTGAGGTGACCCCTGAAGGTTTCGATAGTATCGTCAGTCACTCACTGGTTGAGTATGTTGAGCCGGTGCGAGAAGTTTATAAAATGCTTGCCCAGGCCATTCCGTTGGCAAACGCGACCCTGCCGCGCCAGGTGTATGACGGCAGCGGTGTGGCTGTGGCAATTGTGGATACGGGTGTGGATTATACGCATCCGATGCTTGGAGGGGGTACATTCCCGAATACAAAAGTCATCGGCGGTTATGATACGGCTGAAGATGATGATGACCCCATCCCGGCCAATGACGCCCATGGAACCTGCTGTGCCGGAATAGCGGCAGGCTCACTCGGCACCGTCGGGGACTATATCGGCGGCGTTGCCTATAATGCAAAGATATATGCTTTGAAGGTTGTTGAAGATGGAAGTCCCGCCTTTATGAATGAGGATACTCTGGCTGCCTGGGACTGGTGTGTAACAAATCAAAATTTAGATCCCGCAAATCCGATTATGGTTATCAGTAATAGTTGGGCCCTCTACGGATTTCCAATTAATAATCCGGCGGAAGGCGACGCTATTTCACCTGCTCATACTGTTGCGGCACAAAATGCCGTAAATGTGGGTATTACAATACTAGCAGCGTCTGGAAATGATGGGTTTGCCGGTCAGGGGATTTCCTGGCCATCAGCAATGTCTAACGTGATTTCAGTCGGTGCGGTTTATGATACGACCGACCAGGTGACGGAATATTCCAACACAGCGGATATCCTTGACATTCTGGCTCCTGCGGACCCGGTTTATACAACGGATATCGTGGGCGCTGATGGATACGATTTGGGTGATTACTATCCCTTCTTTAACGGAACTTCCTCCGCCTGCCCGTTTGCGGCCGGCTCAGTGGCGATGATGCAGTCGGCTTCTATGATTGAAGCGGGACGTTACCTGCTGCCCGAGGAGATTCGGGATATCCTGGTGGCGACCGGAGATGCTGTTACGGATACAAAGGTTACCATCACCAAGCCCAGAATTAATCTCGTTCAGGCCATGGAGGTTGAGGATTTGGGTCCGATTCACGTCGAAGCGGGTTCTCAGATAGAGAACAATTGGTGGAATCCGGATACCTTGAGTTGGGACCCGGCGAGCAATAATCTGTCTGTCGATGATGACCCCTGTTTCGTTACCGGCCCTCAGGGCAACTATTACCTGAGCCAGATTGAAGCGGGACAGGTAGTTCAAAGTCCCTGTGTAGACACCGGCAGCGGTGACGCTCATTCGCTCGGTATGTATCGGCACACCACACGAACGGACAATAAAATTGATCAAGGCATCATTGATATGGGGTACCACTATCTTCTTGGTTCAGACCTGCAGGGCGACTTTAACTTTGACGGATTTGTGGATTTCTGTCAGGATCAGGGAAAAGATTCGTACTGGTTCATGTTGCACTGGCTCGATTCCGGCTGTACCTATCCGGACTGGTGTCATCACAAGGATTTGAACCAGGATGGAATTGTTAACTTTAAGGATTACACCCTTGCGATGATGCAATGCGGTGCTAGTGAGACCGCACCCCCTGAACCGGACCCGATGACCTGGGAAACGCCACCATACAGTGTTGATTCAAACACGATCAGTATGACGGCCACACAGGCAGTGGATGATTATTCCGGATTTGGTGTCGAATATTATTTCGAATGTTCCATGGGAGCGGGCAGCGACAGCGGGTGGAGCACGGACAGAAATTATATAGATAGTGTCAGTGACTTGGACACATATTGTTATCAGGTCAGGGCCAGAGATGAATTATTGAACGAGACCGGCTGGTCGTCTGAAATCTGTGTAACCATTAGCGGCGGCGGTGGTCAGGAGCCTGACGCACCTAATCCGCCGAGCGGATTAACGGCGACCGCGATATCGAGTGTTCAGATAGACCTGGCATGGACGGATAATTCAACGGATGAAGACGGTTTCAGAATAGAACGGAGTGAAGACGGGACAACATTCGTCCAAATCGCTACAGTCGCTACCGATGTTACGACGTATAGTGATGCTGGACTGCAGCCTGTTACGACGTACTGGTATCGCGTCAGGGCTTATAATAACAACGGCAATTCGGCTTATTCAAACGTAGCCTCTGCGACGACCTTCTCCGGGCCGGCACCGGATACTGAGCCGCCGCTGCCGAATCCGCCCACCTGGGCTTCGGGACCGACGAATATTCTGGACCCGTTGAACCCCGGATTTTATGCCCATACAATGACGGCAAATACCTCCAGCGATGCCACAACAGGCGGAAACGACCCCGTTGAGTATTATTTTGAATGTATCAATAACGGTGATTTTAGCAGCGGATGGCAAACAGAAACAACCTATACGTCACCGCCGATCGCGCCTGTTCCGTATTCGTGGAGCTGGAGGTTTAAAGTTCGTGATGCGGTCGGTAATGTAACGCAATATTCCTCAATATTAATGGCAACCACGGGTGAAGGTGGTTGAGGATAATACTGTCGGTGACCCGTTATACATAAAAAAGAAAAGCCCCGCTGTGTAATATAGGCGGGGCTTTTTTCTTGACAGGCAAAATACATTATCGGTTGAATTTTTCTTTCAGATTCTGATACCCATAATGAGCCATCAGGTGGTCGAGGATAACCATGGCGGTATAATTCTCGGCGACCGGCCAGATACGGGCGACAATCGTCGGGTCACGCCGGGTAATGGCTTCGAGAGCCTTGTTTTCCAGTGTGTATTTATCAATTGTCTTCTGCGGTTTGGCGATGGTGGGAGTCGGCTTGACGGCCAGTCTGACCACGATGGGCTGTCCGGTGGAAATCCCGCCGGTGATACCCCCGGCGTTGTTCGACTCAAAAACCACTTTGCCGTCCTTGGAGCTCATCTGGTCGTTGCTTTGTGAGCCGGTCATATCCTTAACGCCCATGCCGGCACCGACTTCGACGGCTTTAACCGCTCCGATGCCCAGCATTTTCCCGAGTTCCGCGTCAAGTTTATAGAAGACCGGTTCACCGAGTCCCGCCGGTACACCCGTAACGACAACCTCAACCAGTCCGCCGGCTGAGTCGCCGCCGTTGGAGATTTTGTTGGTAGCGGCGACCATCTCATCCGAGGCATCGATGTCCGGGCAATTGAGTATGGGATGCACGCCGTATTTTTCACGAACCTGCTGCGGTTCTATCTTTGGTGCCTTGTCTCGAATCTCATCGATCTGCTGCTCGACTTCGGCAAGCACCTTTGTTTTTTCCAGAAAACGCATCTCCATCGTAATACGTTCCTTGACGTAAATTTCCTGGTAGAACGGGTCCATATCATGACGCATCCGTTTATAGTTTTCGGTATATTTGAATGCGGTATCGAAATCGACATCGGGACATCTGACAGAAGCCAGCTCTTTAACATAGGAAAAAACTTCGATGCCGCACTGCTTCAGTATCTTTTTTGCGACATAGCCTGCGGCGACAAGGGTCGATGTGTAGCGCCCGCTGAAAATGCCCGCTCCAATCGCGTCGTCGTCCGGGCCGTATTTGGCAAAGGTGGCATACGAAGCGTGCCCCGGTCTTGGTGTCCGGTTGGTGTCCTGATATTGCTTGATGTGGATGAAATGCCTGTCGAGGTTCGGAATAAGGATAACCAGCGGGGTTCCGTTCGTGTGATTTTTATTGCCGGCACCCTGCACGGTATCTTCTACATTAAGCCCGGAGTAAAGAACAGGCAGGTCCGGCTCTTTACGGGGGCTGCTCAGCTCATCCGCGCCCGGCTTTCTCAACAGCAAATCACCGTAAATTTCCTGTTCCGTCAGCACCATTCCCGGCGGATGCCCGTGAACAATAGAGGTTAATCCTTCCTGGTAAGAACCGCCGGCGACCGTTACCTGAAAAATTCGTCCAATATGACAGCCAATCATTTTTTTGCATCTCCTGATAAAATATCAATCGTGTTTAGCAATCTAAAAATGTTAAATAAAGCACAGGATGAGCATATTAGCGTAATAGCTGCCTTGGGTCAAGAAAGTATTAGAGAGGCTGTTAATCAATAAGCCGCATCCGGGCGTTTACAGTATTCATCAAATCCACGTAACTGGGGAATGTTACCCTCATTGCCTCCGCGGTATCGATCAGGCAGGGTTCGTCCATAACAAGCCCGGCGATGGACAACGCCATAACAATGCGGTGGTCGCAGCGCCCGTCGAGTTCGGTTGCTTTCGGCTTTCCCGGATATATAATAAGCCCGTCCGGAAGTTCTTCGGCTTCGATATTCAATTTCTTTAATTCTTCAGCCATGCATTTGATTCGGTCGGTTTCCTTGCTCCTGGCTTGGGCAACATTGTAAAGCTTGGTAGGACCGTCAGCAAAGATAGCGGTTATCGCCATGGCCGGCAAAGCATCCGGTGTCTGATTCATATCCAGCTCAGCTCCTTTAAGATGTGAGCCTTTGACAATTATCGTATTGTGTTCAATGTTGATATCAGCACCCATCGATTTCAGATAATCCACTACGGCTTTGTCCGGCTGGCTGTCGCTAAAATCCAGACCCTTTAGGATAACTTCATCAGCCGCCAGAGCAGCCGCGCATAAAAAGAACGTTGCACTGGAAAAATCTGATGGGATTGTGGTTTCGAAGCTTTTGTAGCGTTGCCCTCTTGTAATTTTAAATCTTTTGAAATTTTCGTTCTCATAAATTATTTGCTGTTTATCAAGCCAGTCCAGAGTCATCTGCACATAACCCGGTTCATTCAGGAGTGTAACGTCAATTTCCGTATCACCAGCCGCCGACGGAGCGCACAACAGCAGACTGGACAAATATTGACTGGTCGTCGCCGCGATGGATGTTTTTCCACCTTTGAGTTGACCCGATATTTCTACGGGGACTTTACCGTCATTGTTAGTAGACCCACACCGTGCGCCTAATTTGTTTAACGCCTCAAGTAAAGGTCCTAACGGCCGTGTCTGGATTTGCTCATCACCGGTAAATCGTATGTTTTGACCGGGCTCGGCTAAGGCAGCGGAACCGATAGCGATTCGCAGGGTTGTACCGGAATTGCCTACGTCAATAATATTCTCGGGTGGTCTTATAGTCCCGCCGGTTCCCTTGACCTTCCAGCAGGTGGTATCCGAAGTATCGATGCCGGCTCCAAGGGCACGATAACACTCGACGGCTGAAAGGCTGTCATTTGAGGTCAAGGGTGTGTGGATAAGACTTTCACCGGTTGCTAATGAAGCAATACACACGGCACGAATTGTGTGAGATTTCGATGCCGGTATAGCGACCGTCCCTTTAAGTGTTGATTTTTTTACCTCTAACTTCATAATCGGATACCATTCTGTAAAAAAAGCTTTTACCAGAAAGAATGACCGATTTAAAGAAGAATTTAAGATTTGTCGGACTATGGAATTTCAGGGTTGTTCGGATTTTACTCCGGGTTCGGCTCCTGATACCACTCTGAGCGTCGATTTTCATTGTCCATCAACGCTTTAAAATCATTCGTATCGACGATACCATTGCCGTTAATATCGCCCATAAAATAAAAGTCAGGTTCAATGTGGGTGTTTAGCCAGTTCTCGAGAAGTTTCACAAAGTCCTTTTCATTCACAATGCCGTCAGCGTTCAGGTCGTACCAAAAAATATTATCGCTTTGCTTCATTTTTTTGGTGTTCCACGCGACGGCAAAGGACTGCTCAACATCCCCGTTCTCCGGATCCTCGAAGGCACTGTTGATTATGATAATTTCATAGCTTGTATAATTCGGGTCGGTTGCCGTGTAAAGATGCTCAACGTTGTCGTTTTTGCTGTCGCTGTAGTCCAGCAGGTAATGGTCGTTCGAATCATCGGGATTAACAGCCCATAACTCCAGCCGCAGGTTCGCGTCGTCTTCTGTCGTGGCATGGAAAGGATACGTTGTCTGATAATGTTTGTTCCAGTTTAAGGTTGCGGTAATAATACTGTCGTTGGGATCCTTGATTTGTATCCGATAAAGACGGCCGTCCGACTTCGTTTTGGGAAGCTGGTTAAGGTCCCATCCGATGGATGAGACATCACCCGGATTTTGTTGTCCTGCCGTTAAGTGCAAAAACGCCTGCTCAGCATTCAACATCCCCGCTCCCTGCAGATAATCAAGCGGAACCTGGTGGTCATCATCCTTCTGGGTTTTTCCTTTGTGCCAGAAAGGCAGCTTGTCGGCTGAATTGAGTAAAATAGATTTAATAATGCAATTTGCATGCTTCGAAGAAAGCAGTGGTTTCATATTCGGGTCTTCATTTCCTTTTTGCAGTAAAAGAGCGGCAGTGCCCGCCACCACAGGTGTCGAGTAACTGGTAAAATTGCCCGATGCTCTGTACAAATCCTCATCATTGGTATCTGCAATTAACAGGTTTCCGGGAGCGATGATATCCGGCTTGCACCGTTCATCCATTGTCGGGCCATAGGTAGAATGTTCGGGATAGGCCAAAGCGAAGTGTTTTAAAGAGGTTTCAAGAAGTGGGCAGTGGACTGAATCCACCACTCCAACCGCTATGGAGTTTGCGGAGGCCGCCGGATACAAAGGCGGGTCATGAGCGTCTTTCCCGTTTCCGATGGCACCTATGATGGTTAAGCCGTATTTTTCCACCAATGCGTCAATTCCGCGTGTCCACCAGTCATCGAATTGACTTCCCATCGCGGCTATTAAGATATTCGCATCGGGCTGTGATTGGTCGAAGACTTCATTGGAAAGAAAATGCCAGAATTCAATGACTTCGAGCTCAGCCGAGGGAACGACCCCTTGGTAATTGATTTGACCCAACGTGCTGTTAAAGGCATTCGAATCTTGCCCGAGCAGAATGGAGCATATGGCTGTCGAGTGTGGTGAAATACCGCCTTCACTCATTTCAAAATCAGAGAAGGTAATGGTGTTTACGTCCAAACAGGGGTGGTCAATCCAGGGTTGATAATCATTTTGAGGCTGCTCATCAACATACGTCAGGCTCCGCGAGATAAGAATCATTTTTATCCCCTCACCCGTAAGATTGGGATCGATGCGCTGAAGATGACGAATGCCGGCGGAGGTTAAACCGTAGGGATGAACAGTTGCTTCGTTTATATCAGGGTGTTTCTGTACCCCCGGGGCAGAGTTTGTACAAACTCCTATTGCCCATACCAGCAGTGCCAGTATGTATGTGTTTTTGACCATTTACCTTCTAAAATAGAAGCTAACAATGCATTCGGGAGCAGTTTATCACCCTGTCTGTGATTGAAGGCCCCCGTTATTCCTTCTGTTACAGAACAACATCATTATACCAGAATGTGCGGAATTTTTCAACAAAATTAAATTCGATAGACAGCAATTAATTCGCCCAAAAATAACCGTTTTAACCTTCTGAGAAAGTATTTATAGGACTTTCAAACGGTATTCACCAACGTCGTCGTCAAAAAAAGTAATCTTCAAAGAAGATGCACAAAAAATGCGTCCAATTGAATAACAAATCCGCGATTTTCGTTAAACCTCATTTCATTCTGGCCGATACGTACGTGTTGCTGATGATAAGACAAAGCCGTCAAAGACAAAGTACAAAAAAGGATAGTGTATGAATGAAGTCATAATGCTGCATCAAATCAGACCTGTTGGAATTCTCCATGAATTGATGGACCGGACGATTCCGCTCTCAATGTCTGCTTTTTGCAGCGGCCGATGGCAGAGAAATCGCGTGCTCATAACGGATGTAAGAGAGGATGCGTTCGACCTTAAAGTCTCGCCGAGGAAAAAGAACCGGAACATTCAAGTACGGGCCGGGCAGTCTGTCGGTATCGCATTCCAGTACGAATACGGTCAGGACACCTTCATCTTTGATACGGAAGTACTCGCTATAAAATCGACACAAAACGAAAAAGAACAAACCGAGATGATGGTCCTCGCAATGCCGGAGCAGATTGAACAGGTTCAAATACAAAGCTTCAGACGGGTGCAGGTTCCAGCCGAAATGAATGTCGAGGTTTCGCTCTCGCAAAAAAACATATCACAGCCGGGCGACCCGCAGCCTTCTTTCCAGACCATCCAGGGTTTCAAAGCCAGACTCATTGATCTCAGTGCCGACGGCCTGCAGATAGCCGTTCCGCGCTCACAGGGACCCGTCTTCGAAAAGGGACAATGTCTCGGTCTGGAATGTGTTCCGTTGCCCGGTGAAACACCATTGCGGTTAAATGCCTATGTTCGACAAATTTTTCCGGATGCCGCTCAGGAACATATACTCCTCGGAATGCAAATCATGGGCCTGGAAGCCAGCCCGGAAGGGCGGATGGTCCTGCAGCGGATTTGCGGCATCCTCGAACAGTATCGCCAAATGAATCAAAGCCAATAGACGTTAGGAGTGGACGATTTAACTCGTAAAAGGGAGAGGTAAATATGGCCCCCCCCGACTCTTTCAAAGGAGGAGGGGGTCTTTTTTTCTCCACAGCCTCGTTTGAAAAAATTCAACGAAACTTACGCCCCAAAGCCGATGAGGTAATAGTAACTGATAATAATATCCACTGAAAATGGCCGATAAACAAAAAAAAATTAGACCCTTTTTTACCGCAGCCGTCTTAATCGCTCTGCTCGTGTTCCTCTTCATGGGGCGGGGCCTTTTCGGCCCGGCCGCAACCATTCATGAGCTGCTCACCGAAAACAGGCAGCTAAAAAACGCGATAACCAACCTCACCGTCGAGGACCAGATCGGATACGCAAAGGTCATCGAACAAAACAGCCGGAACGGCCGGCTCTATACGACTATCAAATTTGTTGAAACCGCCAGGGACGACAGCTCAAGAGCCATTCTCGAAAAGGAATACACGATTGAAGGTGATATCATTCACTTCGATGCGCTCATCGTTAAATTTGGCCATCAATTGGTCATGGACGGCCGCCGGAAAGCCCTCTATCTCTGGCGCCGTGTCTATTCTGAAAACATCGCCCCGGAAGAAGGCCTGCTCATTGAAGACCCGCACTCCGAACCCGAACGGTATGCGGACCTTTTCAAGCTGCTGCCGAAAACCGAAAGAGATATGTTCTGGACAGCCGTATGGCAGCTCGCCAACGATCCCGACGGGCTCAAGGGATACGGCATCGAGGCGGTCTACGGCAACGTCGTCTATTCCCGCCTCAAGCCCGGCTGCATCTACTTCTTCAAAATCTCCCCTTCGGGCCAGCTTTATCCGTTTGTTGTGCCCGACATCTGAAATCCTCAAAGATTTAACGGAACAAAACAATCGATTCTTAGTAATATAAACCAAAACAGCGATACTTTATTAGCTTGATAAAAGCAAAATTTTGAAAGGGTAGAAAAATGTGTCAGACATGCGGCTGCAGATCAGGCAAAAAGGCAAGGTCAAAACCGAAGCCGGCTAAACCGGCAAAAAAAGCCGGAAAGAAAAAATAACGAACAGTAACTGGCCGAATCAATAACGCGAACACCCTCAATCACTGATTGGGGGTGTTTTTTTATCTCAGCTTGCGGATGCGAACCTCAATATCCTCGCGGTCTTTCAGAAGCTCGACAAGCTCACCGGGCTCGGTATCGCCGTAGTGATACGGATACAGCACCTTGGGTTTAAACGCCATCGCGGCGTCCGCCACCATTTCCGGCGTCATCGTATACGGCAGGTTCATCGGCAAAAACGCGATATCGATATTTTTCAGCTTCTTCATCTCCGGCGTGTTCTCGGTGTCACCAGCCACGTAAATCCTTTTCTTGCCGATTGTTATCACATACCCGTTGCCGACCCCCTTCGGATGGAACGGCTCGCCGTTGTCTCGCTTATGCACGATGTTATACGCCGGCACCGCCTCAATCTTCAGACCCTTCACCTCTTTCACATCGCCGTTCTTCATAACAATCCCGCCCTTGACCCGCTCGGCGCATCGCTTCGTCAACACAATCTCGGTCCCCTCTTTCTTGATGGTCTCGATGACGTTTAAATCAAGATGGTCACCGTGCTCATGCGTCACTAAAATCAAATCCGCCTTGGGCATCTTCTGATAGTCGGCGTACCGGCCCACCGGGTCGATATGAATAATCATCCCCTTATAGGTGAACATTAATGTCCCGTGCCCGATGCAGGTTATGGTCAGCTCCCCGTCTTCGGTCTTGATAATATCCTCTTCGAATCCCAGTTCACCCTTTCTGCTTTCGTACGCCGGGCCGTGGTCACCCTCTTCGGAATATGACGCGGCGGTACCTGTTAACAACGCCAGACATAACACCGTTAACGCCTGTTTGAACAATATTTCAAAGCACATAACTTACCTCCCTATTCTTTTGATTCCAGCTTCACCGGCCTGCAGAGATTTTTCGCCCTGTTGGCCACTCTGCCGCACTGCATGCATAAATACTTCGGGTTGTTTACAAGCCGTTCATACATTTTACGATTACGCTGCTGACCGCCGAGGTTCACAAGAAAACACAAGTGCTTGTTATGTCCGCTGTGGGGCATTTTAAATGTTTCCATATGCACTGCTCCAATCACGTATCGGATTTTCGTTTGATGTTCCGCCCTTAGTATAGTCAATACACCCGCACTTGACAACCCTTAACAGCCTCAACCCCCAAAAATCCGCCCGGCAATAAGGAACTTCAATCGAAAATTGGCATTCGAAAATCGAAAATCCCTTCTATCCTCCATCTTCTATCATCCATCTTCCATGCTGCATCCTCTATCTTCTGTTTTCCCCCTGATTCCCTGTTCCCCTGATACTCTGCCCCCTGATCACCTGATACCCCGATACACTGTTTTTCCTTTTACCTTTTTAACTTTTAATTTTTCACTCGCTTAAGCGCGTCATCCTGAGCGGTGTCCGCCAACGGCGGACAAAGTCGAACGGATCTGGGCACCGAACATAATTTATCCTCCACCACGACCCTGTCATTCTGAGCGAAGCGAATAAAGCATGTCCTGAGCGAGAGAAACGAGTCGAATGGAAATCCCCCCGAGGCATTGCGAAGCAATATTTATCAGTAATCCTTAATCAATCATCATTTGCTTACAGCGGAAATCGAGAATAAAACAATTCCGGCTCAGCCGATCCCGATTTCGTTCAACTAACCGTCCTATAGCTGGAAAAGATTTAACGTTAGATATTAAACTCTTAGAGTTCCTCTATCTGCCTCAACTAAGAAAGAGTTGTTAACTCTACGTTCATGGTGTTATTATGTCCCGCAGATTAAGATTTTGTCATTGATATCCTCTATTGGATATCGGGTTAGATAAATATCAAAGGTTGATTAAGTATGCCGTATAATATTCGAATTGTAAGTACATATCCACCAAGAAAATGCGGGGTTGGTACATTTTCCCGTGACCTGGCTAGTGCACTTGAACATTTTACGGGTGAAGTCGGCCATATAAGAGTTACAGCAATCGACAAAAAGAACGGGCCATATAGTATTCCTGTTGACCTTGTTATTGATCAGTACAACTCGGAATCCTGGGATTTTGCCATTAAAAACATAATAACCAGGGCAAAAGAAAATACAAACCCAACCATTGTTATTTTGCAGCACGAATATGGCCTTGATCCTGATAAGAACGGAGAAGACAGTAAAGGAACGAATTTTGTAGATATGGCAAAGGCGTTTGGTGGTAAGGGTCTCACTACCTTGGTTTACCTTCATACTGTACTTGATAAGCCGAATGACCATCAAAAGAAAACGTTACAGGAATTGGCTAAATTTAGCGATGGCCTTATTCTGACCTCAGAAAGTGCCATAGAAACATTGGAATCATCAACTTATAAAATCGACCATTCAAAGCTCAAGCATATTGACCACGGAATCAGGATGCAACATCCTTCTGAATATGACCGATTGGCAGTCAAGGAAAAATATGGCTTGAAAGACTTTTTTCTTGTTACCACACTGGGATTATTGTCCCCAGACAAAGGAATTCAATATAGTATTAGAGCTTATGGAAAGTTTTTGGAACAGTCCTGTACAAACAGTCAGAGGGAAAGAATAGTGTATTTAATTGCAGGTCAATGCCATCCAGATTTTATCCGGGCAGCCGAAGGTAGAGAATACCGAGAATATCAAGCAACGCTGACTGAAGCACTGGAAGAGTCCAAGGTAAAATGGTGCAGGACCAAAGAGCTAGAGGGTCTTGATTTTAAACAGTACGACATTGTCTTTCTCGACGCCTTTTTGGATGAAAGTAACCTCTTGGAATTTTATGGTGCTACCAATGTTATGGTACTTCCTTACCTCAATATGTTTCAGACTTCGAGCGGTATATTAGCTGATACTTTAGGTTCCAGCAGGGTTGCAATAGCAACAAAATTTCGTTGTGCCCTGGAACTTATTCATTCAAACAAACCTTGTCCGCGCGGACTCGTGATTGGCAGATATGCCAGAGGTGTTTTGGTCGACGCTGGCGAAGCTTCGGTGGAACAAATAGCTGAAGCACTTGATTTTTTAGTCTTTAACCAAAATAAACGCCTTGCGATGGAAAAAGAGGCGCACCAGAGAGGCTTCCAGATGCAGTGGAATAACAGCGCTTGGGCATTACTGCAGCATATCAAGTTTATCACGGAAGAAAAAGAATTAGTTACAGGCAGAGCGGAGATATTCACAAGAAAAAAAAGATAAATTTAATCAAACGCCACAAAAATCAATTGTGCCTTTTGCCCGAAGAATGCTTAAAGTCCGCGTATGCCTTACCGTTTAGTTTTAGATTGCTCCTATATGAGAGATTACCCACCAAGCTGATCAGAGGCTGGCGTCGATGCCACAAGTTGCCCAGGACCCTGTGAAGAATGTGCGGCATAGAATAGAAGTCGCGGTCGCACGAGATCATTTCTTCGATGATGCTGTCCAGAGACAAATTCTTATACTGAGCTACAGGGAAGGTTAGTGTGTAGTATTTCCAGTCTTCCGGGAATGTGTTGAGAGCGATGCGGTCCTGTGATTTCATCCGGTCCCACAAACGTGTGCCGGGCAAGGGAGTTAAAAACAAAACGTTCAGATTGTCCACGCCGTACTGACGGGCTGCCTCGGCGATACGTTTACCGATGCCGAGCTTGTCTATATCCAAACCGATGATAAACGAACCTACTACAAGAATGTTGTGGCGTTGTATCCGCCGTACTGAGGCACGGAAATCTCGGCCTTTAAGAATGTTAAATTTCTTGCCGATCTCCCGAAGCCCCTCCGCAGAGGGAGATTCGAAGCCGATGAAAACGCCTCTGCACCCTGCCTGTGCGGCTAAAACCAAAAGTTCTTCGTCATCGGCGAAATTAATAGTGGCCTGAGCGATCCATTCCTTTCGCAGGTTCGCTTGTGCCATAGCACGGAACATATCCTTGGCACGGGCAATGTGTTCAGGGCTGGTACCGATGAGGTTGTCATCCACCACCAGAACACGTTTTTCACGAATAGACTGGAACTCCCGCACAACATCAGTGATTGGGCGTTGCCGGTAACGGGCTCCGTTAAACGCCGTCACACTGCAAAAGCTGCAGTTCAAGGGACAGCCGCGAGTGGTCTGAATGGCACCAAAGGCGTATCCGGTATCCAGTAAATCGTGACGAGCTAACGGGACATCTTTTATTTCTGCAAGCCCTCCGTCATACCGGCGTTTCAGGCTGCCGCACCGAGCATCCTCCAGAACCTGTTGCCAGATGCTTTCAGCTTCCCCTGTAACGATTGAATACACACGCTCGGTGACCTCGTCCTGGCACATAGTTGCATGAATACCGCCCATGACTACTGGTACACTCATACTGCGGAAGTAAGCGGCCACCTCATAGGCACGGTTTGCCTGCGAAGTGAAAGCGGTAATGCCTACCAGGTCCGGCTGAGGCATAGCCGAGTAGTCCGGTACGCCGAGGTTTTCATCTATGATCGTGGTTTCCCACTCCGGCGGTGTCAGGCCCGCCAGAACCATAAGGCTAAGTGGTTTCCACACACGATAACGGTTCCAGCGGCTCTCCTTCACATTAACAATGCTCACAAGCGGATTTGACGGATTGATTAGATATAGTCGCATGGCACTGTCTTACCCATCGTTCAGAATTTCTTTTGTAGCTTATAATATAAATTATCAGTTATTTTCCAAAATTATATTCGCTCAGCTATGCCAAAGAGTCATATCGATACTAATATATAAATTCTGTAGCATCAGTACAACCATACATTCTAACTATTTTGCCCCCATAAATCACATTCCCACAAAGCCCTTTAGGTTGAATTTAGGTAACAAAAGTCGCATGAGTCATGTGTTTGTAGATTTTTCGGGGTTTATTCGGCATCAATAGCCTCTTGTTTGCAAAACTGATTTTTTAAATTTAGTTCTTGCGTCACATCGATTATTATGTTATAGTCCTTGTTTTAGTGGTGAGTATTCTTTCATCTCTCGGGAGTATCCCCCAATAAATTAAGAACGAGAGACACTATTTATGTGGCTTATAAAAAAAGCCAGGGAGAAGCACAAATGAGTACAGGTACAGTAAAATGGTTCAATTCGAGCAAGGGATTCGGTTTTATTAGTCCGGACGATAGCGGCGATGATTTATTCGTTCATCACTCGGAGATTAAAATGACTGGTTATGCATCGCTCGATGAAGGCCAAAAGGTTGAGTTCGCAGTCGGGCAAGGCAAAAAAGGTCCATGTGCGACGAGCGTAGTTCCCTGCTAAGCAGGTAAAAATGCTTAAGAACCGAAAGGCTTTGCTGAAACGGCAAAGCCTTTTTTATGGATCATTTTTTCTAAGCAGCTCGCTTTAGGAAACAAAGAAGTTCAATACAAAATTCTTGACTCTAACCCACCAATGAGGTATTTTGTTTTCAGGTACACAAGGAATCTATAGGATTTACTATGCTGAAACCATTTAATCGAAGATATCGGTTGAGGATTGTGATTCCGGCATATCCAGCCTTTAATATTTATTCACGCATAGCCAGGAAGACAACGGCTTTAGGTCCTGTTTGTGTGGCCAGTGCTGCCAATAAAATGGAACAATGGGATGTCGAGGTTATTGATGAAAACAATCTCGGCAAATTCGGTCCCCGGTCGGAAAACGGTGGAGCCGACCATGATCTTTTACAAAAGCAAAGACCTGCGGATGTCGTTGGATTATATGGGGGACTCACCAGTACTATTCCCAGGCTATACAAAATAGCGAACTTCTATAAAAATCAGGGAGTTATCACTATCGCCGGGGGACAGCACTTCGTGGAAGAGACCATACCGGAAACGTTTTCTTCAGGTATTGACTATATTATCCTTGGTGAAGGCGAAGAAACGATCAAGGAGTTATTAAAGTCAATAGAAGGTGGTCAGGATGTAAGTAAAGTCAAAGGTATTGCTTATCTCAACAATGGTAAGCCTGCTTTCACCGCAAAACGAGAACCTTTAACGGACTTCGACGAGTTGCCACTGCCGGATTTTTCATTGGTACGCTATGCTAAAATTAAGATTTATCCGGTGGAAAGAATCCGCGGCTGTGGTATGAATTGCGAATTTTGTACAGTCAAGGGGAAACCAAGACATGCCGAACCCGAAAGGTTACTTGAACATATCGGCCTCCTTGTGGAAACACATAACGCCAAGAATTTTTTCATCGTTGATGATCTTTTTGGACAGCAGCGGGATGAGACCATAAGGTTCTGCAGAATGATAGCGGATTACCAGCAAAGGATTAACAGAAGATTGTGGATAACAGTTCAGATACGGCTGGACAAGGCGCGGGATCAAGACTTGCTGTCTGCTATGAGAGATGCCAACATTAGAGCGACATGCATCGGCTATGAATCCCCTATTGATGAAGAACTTCAATCTATGAACAAACATGTAAGTTCAGAAGATATGCTTTCGCTGACCAAAAAATTTCGCGATCATGGTTTCCTGGTACACGGGATGTTTATCTTTTGCTATCCTCTTAAGGACAACAGCAACTTTAAAATGTCTGTCCATGAGCGGGCCGGGTGTTATAAAGATTTTATCCGGAGGACAAAAATTGATACGGTGCAGATTCTACTGCCGGTACCCTTGCCAGGCACCGAATTAAGAGCCCGATTGAGAGAACAAAATCGGATTTACCCGCTTGAGGACATTGGCTGGGAATATTACGATGGAAGTTTTCCATTATTCGAACCGGATAAACCGATGAGATCCGAAGAGATACAACTATCTGCCAGAAACATTATGGGCAGATTTTACCAGTTTGGATATATGTTTCTTATACCTGTAAATATTCTGTCATTCACCCGTCTGATATTCTTTTTTCATAACATCCGATTAGGATGGAGAAAGTGGTATCGGTCATGGCGTAACTATTTGATCCGTTTCGGCGGTTGGGTTATTATAAAAAGGTGGACGTCAAAATTTAAAAAAGATACTTTTCTAAATAAATTACAGAAAGCACAAGAGCACCTGAATTGTAAACGCTAAAAGAGCTATCGCTAAGCGCGCCATCCTGAGCGAAGCGAACAAAGCATGTCCTGAGCGAGAGAAACGAGTCGAATGGAAATCCCCCCGAGGCATTGCAAAGCAATCCCTGCGGAGGCAGGGACCCAGCTTTTTTCCTTTTGAACGTTTAATTTTTCCCTTGCTTAAGCGCGTCATCCTGAGCGTAGCCGAAGGATCTCCCCCCTCTGTCATCCTGAGCCTGTCGAAGGATCTGGGCACCGAACATAATTTATCCTCCACCACGACCCTGTCATTCTGAACGAAGTGAAGAAGGCATGTCCTGAGCGAGAGAAACGAGTCGAATGGAAATCTCCCCGAGGCATTGCAAAGCAATCCCTGCGGAGGCAGGGACCCAGCTTTTTTTCCTTTTTACTTGAATTTATCCCTTGCTTAAGCGCGTCATCTCTGAAAGCGTGTTCCTTGTCAACTATAATTTTAACCTCTTAACTAATCAATCCTTATAGGTTTTACCCAAGTCATCTCTTCGCCGTCAAAGCGGCATGAGTTTCTT
>Ga0180434_10000755_pt1 | contig 47366 bp, 40 predicted proteins | sample SS_ome_7_FD_132453 | JGI IMG/M metagenome (GOLD analysis project Ga0180434, IMG submission 132453) | Hypersaline lake sediment archaeal communities from the Salton Sea, California, USA - SS_1_D_2 metaG | ecosystem: Environmental > Aquatic > Non-marine Saline and Alkaline > Hypersaline >... | reverse complement strand
GCGCCCACCCCCCTCGTGGGGGACAGCATCGCCAACATCCTGGAGGAAATGGGCCTGGAGTCCTGCGGTGCTCCCGGCTCGACGGCCGCGCTCGCCCTGCTCAATGACGCCGTGAAGAAGGGGGGCGCCTTTGCCTCTTCCCGCGTGGGCGGCCTTTCAGGCGCCTTCATCCCCTATTCCGAGGATGCCGGCATGGTGGCCGCGGTCGAACGCGGGTCCCTGACCATCGAGAAGCTCGAGGCGATGACCGCGGTCTGCTCCGTGGGCCTGGACATGGTGCTCCTGCCCGGGGACACCCCGGCGGAGACCCTGGCCGCCATCATCGCAGACCAATGCGCCATCGGCATTGTCAACAACAAGACAACCGGCTGCAGACTGATCCCGGTCCACGGGGCGGCCCCCGGGGGGCGTGTCGACTTCGGAGGCCTCCTCGGCGCCGGTCGAGTGATGGAGGTCAGCCGGTTCTCCTCCGCCGACTTCGTCCGGCGCGGAGGCCTTATCCCAGCGCCCCTCTCCGCCCTTACCAATTAAGCAGCGATCGCCTCCTGGCCCCTTCGCTATCTACACTGGCGGATCGCTTGCCATCGGTTCCCTGTGCTCATGGGTGGAAGGAGTGGGGCCTGACCTCCGACCCCTGATCCCTGACCCCGACCATCGGTTGACGGGGCATCGTCCACAAACCTATACTGATCGCGGATTTCGGTCGCATGCCGTGTAATGCGAAACGATTTCAGGACTCGAACCGTCTAAGGGTCTAGACGAGTCCACCATAACAGAGTCGAGAACGCCCCCTTTTTCCTGATGGGAGGTTTGTCATGCCCTTCGCCCGTATCAGACGATTCTCCGGACGGGTTGCCTGCTGCCTTTGCTTGCTCTTTCCTGTTCTGGCCGGCTGTGGAGACTACTGCCTCTTCTGCGAGGGACAGGGCAGCGGCGGCGGGGGGGGAGGCGACGAAAGGACCGCAGAAGCGGGCGATCTGATCCTCGCGGATCAGTTCGCCGGCAGCATCTTCATCTACAAGTATGAGGACGGGAAACAGGACTCCTTGCTCTCAGGCCTTGATGACGTCTCCGGACTGGCGCTCTATTCCAGCGAAGAATCGGACACCTGCGATGAACCCTTCTCCACACTGGTTGCGTACCAGCAGGCGAGCAACATCGATACGATAGACACCCTCAGTCAACAAAGCGGTCAGCCGGACCGGCTGTCCCTTGCGGTGGTCCCCAAGGGGATGACGTTTCCTTACGACACGGACCAGACGGATACAGACCAGACCACGACCGAATTACTGTTCTTCACGGTCAATACGGAGGACACGCTGTACATTTACGACCTGAGCGGGGCCACGGTCCTTGACACATTCGATAATCCGTACCCGATCACGAACAGCGACCTCGGAGCAGACTTCTTCGAGTCTCCCACGGCCCTCGCCATCGATTCGGACGGCAGCACGGCAACCCTCTTCGTCCTGAACGACAACGGAGCCGACAGCAGCGTGAAGAGGTTCTCCGTGGATCTCGAAGATTGGACTGCGAGCTCTCCCCAGGAGATCGGTACGATGACCGAGACGACCTGGCGCCTGGTCGACATCGTCTACTACGATCAAACCGATGAGCTGTTCGTAAGCATGAAAACCGAGGCCCAACCCATTTCAGGAGGAAGGGTACTGGTAATTTCCAGCGCGTCAGAGCGCACCAGACCCGTGGCGCTGGAGTCGAATTCCACCACTGCCTTTGTCGCCAGGGACTATGAGATAACCGGCCTCGCAGTTGCACCAAGGGACGATCAACCGGGCCCGGCAGAGTTCCTGTCTCTCAGGGCGAATGAAGTCGGCCAGGTGGAACAGTTCGATATCGATCAGGGAGGAATTCCGGAGACCGTCTTCAATTTCAGCCTCTCTTATCAGTTTCCTCAAGCCCTTGCCTACGATTGCACGAACGAAAGGCTCTTGATTGCCGACGTACCTTTCAACGACAGCATCCCAAGAACCCTGTTTCAAGCCTTCCCCACGCAGTGAGAGTCCCGTTTCATTGACCTACATGAACACCGCGGAACAACCGTCGAGCCTTTCAGGGATCGGCGGATGTGCCTGACCCCTGACCCCTGATCCCTGTCCCCTGTTTTTGCCCCTTCCCGATCGGCTTCAAGACCATCAGGAGCACAGGCAGCAGCACCAGATCTCCCGCCAGGGCACTGACCATGGTCACGGCCATCAGCAGACCGAAATAGATGATCGGCCTGAAGTGAGAGAAAACGAGCACGGAGAAACCGACCGTGAGGACGAAGGAGGTCAGGTACAGGGCCCGGCCCGTGGAGGTCAGGGCTCGGAACGAGGCCACGGCCTCGTCCGGCAGGTTCCGGTATTCCTTTCGGAAACGAGTCATGTAGTGAATCGTATCATCCACCGCAATCCCGATAGCCACACAGGAGATGACGGCGGTAGCCGTGTTGATGGGTATGCCGAGCCATCCCATCAACCCCAGGGTCATCAGGATGGGGATCACGGTCGGGACCATGCTCAACAGCCCCAGGCGAACCGACCAGAGCAGGGCCACCATGATAAGAGAGATGAGCACCAGGGCCAGGGCCAGGCTCTGGATCTGCCCCCTAACGATCGCATCGATCGAGTCGGTGACGAGCACGGAGATCCCGGTCACGCGAGCCCCCAGGTCCGTGAACTCCGTTCGAATATGCTCCTTGACCTCCTCGAGGAACCGATCCATTTTCGCCGAGCTGACCGTCTTCAGCCGGGAGGCGAGGACTGCGGTCTGGTGATCGTCATCCACGTAGCGAGACAGATCCTCCTCCTCTCCACTCATCGAGTACAGAAGCAGGTACTGGGCGATCTCCTCCCTGCTCTCCGGCAGGCGGTAGAAGGCGGGGTCGCCTCCATGAAAGACCTGGTTCATCCGTTTCAGGATATCCACCAGGGAAAAGCTGTCTGTCACGATCGGCTCCCCCTGGAGATACGCCTGCAGGGCCTCGACCCGGGCCAGGTTCTCGGGCTCATTGACCTGGCCCGGATCATGGAAGGAAAAGACCACGTCCAGTGTCGAGGTACCGGTAAGGTGGCTCTCGATGTGACGGACAGCTTCTACGAGCGGGTTCTTGTCCTTGAGATACTCGATGAGCGTAGTCTCGACCTTCAGCTGGAAGACACCGATCACGGACAGGACGATCAAGACGAAGGTCCCCACCAGGATGTGGGCCTTGTGGGATTGGTTGAACCGGGCGAGGGCTGCAAGGGCCCGGTCCAGGACGGATCCGTTCCCTCGCCGCGGCCGCAGGAAGGTCCGGGTGGGCAACAGGGAAAGCAGAACCGGCACAAGGGTGATGGAAATCACGAAGGCCGCGAGGGCGCCGAAGGATGCCAGAAGCCCGAGACTCCAAATGCCCTCCACACGGCTCACCATCAGGGAGCCGAACCCGATGGCGGTGGTCAAGCTGGTGAGGAGGCAGGGCGTGAAGATATAGGCGGTTGCATCGCGAACCGCTTCTTCCCGGTTCTCGTTCCTCCCGAGTTCCTCCCGGTAATGCGCCAGGATGTGAACGGAGTCGGCCATGGCAATGACAAGGATGAGCGGAGGCAGGACATTCGTGACGATCTCGACGGTCCTGCCGCAGAGTACGAGAAAGCCCAGTACCCAGACCAGGCTGAAGAAGACGGTCATCATCGGCACGAGGACGCACCAGACCGAACGAAAGGAGGCATAGAGCGTCAGGACGATCAGCAAGGCGATCGTCGGAACGAAGACCCATTGATCTTCGACCAACATGGTGACCAGGGTCGTCGACACAACCGGGAAGCCGGCCACGTACAGCTCGTTGCCGCCCGTCCGCTCCTGGTCCGCAAGATTCAAGATTTCGCGTACGACGCGCTTTCTCTGCTCGGGAAAGTCGTCCCCCCAGAGATGGAGCTCGACGAGGATGAGGGTGCACCGATCGTCCGGTGACATCAGGTTGCCGTAGACAAGGGGGTTGTCGTGCACCTGCGCACGGATCTCCTCCAGCCCGGTTGCCGTCTTCGGCAGCTCCGAAAAGAAGGGGGCGATCTCCACTCCCTCCTGGCTCCCCCGGATATCGTTCACGCTCGAGAGGCTCAGTACCTTCTGCACATTGTCGTAGCCCTGGATTCGCTGGGTGATTCGAACGACCGCATCCAGCGCCTCGTGGGTGAACACATCTTCGGCGAACAGGGCGAGCAGGACGATCTCATCCGTACCGAACTCCTCTACATACTCTACATAGTAGAGGGTGTCCGGATGGCCCTTCACCACCATGCCCTCCGGCGAGACCCGGAAGACGATCCTCGGAATCTGGAGGGCGAACAGCAGGGTGGCCCCGGCCAGCAAAGCCAGAGTCAGCCAGCGACGACGCAGCATCGTCTCGGCGAACCATCGGCTTACAGGATGGACTTCCAGCACCCGCGCTCTCCTTGTTGCCCGCGTTTCGCCTGTCGAAGACGGTTGCCTATAAAGTATTGAGTGATGGGGCTGTGGTGTCAATTGGCAGTTAGCAATCAGGTATTAGGTATTGGGTATTAGGTATTAGGTATTAGCCCACCCCCCTCCGCCACGGATTCACGGGCATCCTTCCTGGAGAGGAGTGGCTGGGAGCTAATACCTAATACCTTGATACCTTGATACCGGAGCGCCCCTTAAAAACAGAAGCTCAATATGCTAAACTACTTGCATGACCGAATTCAAAAAACATATCTATTGGCTCGATCCCGTCGAGCATGGCGACGCCCTTGCCGAGTTTCGCAAGGACAAGAAGCGGGTCTACAAGGCCAAGCATACCCCTTGTCAGGCCCTTTACCCTCGGCGGGAGATCGCCCTGGTCGAGCCCGGCATCTGGGATCTTCAGTGCGGCCGGCAGGGCTCGTGGTATCGCGCCTCCAAGCGGCAGGGGCACTCCCTTGTGGTGACAAACCAGCCTTTGAGCGAATTCGTTCCGTGGGGCCACGTCACCCTGGAGACCTTCGAGCCTCCCAGGATCGCCACGGACGAGGATGTGCTCGAGATCCTTGGCGACGTCCGCATTCCGGAGATTCTGCCCGAGGGATGGGGCTTCTTCTCTCCGTGGGAGGTTCAGTCCGTGAACGCGTACCTCGCCTCCGAGGGGGTCGAACGGTCTCTTCAGGAGATCTTCTCTTACTACACGGCCAACCATATGAACTTCGTCTTCCCCCGCCTCTTCCTCCAGGAGGACCATGGCCCTGTCATCCCCTACTCGATCCACAAGACATCCCTCGTCTGCTCCGCCTGTGTCGAGATCTTCGGCATCCTGGGAGAGGAGTACCCGGTGAAGTACCTCGCCCTCTGTCCAGGACTCAAGTACGTGAAGCCCTCCCCGTCCCAGTATCTCTGCGTCAAACGAGCGGGCTAGGGTCGGGACCGGCCGTGGCAGGGGTTTTCGCATGACGCACGAAAAGGCTTCCCACCGAGAGCCGAAGGGCCTGAGGAAACCTCCACGGAGATCCTCGGGAGTCCTGGTGGACGAAGACCGTCTCAGCCTCTTCCTCTGGAACACCAACCGTCTGTACTGCAAGGTCCGGCACCGGTTCTCCTGGGAGGCGAGCGACCCCATTCCGAAGAAGGGCCCGGCCATCCTTGTGTGCAATCACCGGAGCAGCGTGGACCCCTTCATCCTCGCGGCCAGCACACGAAGGGTAATCTCCTACCTCGTTGCTCAGGAATACTGCCGGATCCCCGGTTTTCGGTGGTTTCTCAACTGGATGCGATGCATTCCGGTCCGAAGAGACCGGAAAGACGTGGGGGCCGTCCGGAGATCTCTGGCTGAGCTGAAGAATGGAAGGCTCCTGTGCGTCTTTCCAGAGGGAGGAATCAGCAGAGGATTCGATAACCCGCACCTGGGTATGGGGTACCTGTCCCTCCGATCCGGAGCCCCCGTGATTCCGGCCTACGTCTCCGGGACCCCGGCCTCTGACTCCGTGTGGAAGGCCATGTTCATGCCTTCAAGCTCTCGCGTGTCCTTCGGCGCCGTCTGCCACCCTCCCCCGGGGCGACCCGGGAGGCTCGACCGGGAACAGCTGGTCGAATGGACGGACCATTTGATGGGGGCCGTCACCGACCTGGCCTCTTCGGAAAGGTAGCCAGCGACCAGGAATCTACGACCTCTCCCCTCGAGTTGACCCGTTTTCGATTCTCCGATATGTTTGGGATTCATCCGTTTGTTCTGTTTCAGCACGAAGCCTGACAGCGGAGATTCGTCCTTGACCTTACGCCCTTGCGGAATCGGTCCAGCCCTTTCTCCCCGCACAATCCACGAGCGTCCGAACCTCGTCGTTTCCCTGACGGCCAGATTTCCCTGTTTCTATAAAACCTTTCGCAAACGGGAGTCGCCATGAAAGAGGAGTACGCTGCTCTGCTTCAGAGGAAGATGACAGAGGATGGCTACAAGAAGCTCGTGGCCCTCGAGAACCGGAAACTGTTCGATTTCCTCGGGGAATTCGTGGAGCTTTGCGACCCGGATACGGTGTACGTGTGCGACGACAGCGACGAAGATGCGGAGTACATCCGCAGGACGGCCCTGGAAATCGGCGAAGAGAAGAAGCTGGCCAGAAAGGGCCAGTCGATTCACTACGACGGATACAGGGATCAGGGCCGGGACAAGGAGCACACCAAATTCATGGTCAAAAAAGAGAACCTGGCCAGGATGGGCAACCTGAACTGCGTCGAATACGAAGAAGGCCTCGCCGAGATCAAGCGGATCGCCAAGGGGATCATGAAGGGGAAACCGGCGATCGTGAAGCTCTTCTGCGAATGCCCGACCATGAGCCCCTTCTCCATCGGCTGCGCCCAGTTGACCGATTCCTTCTACGTGTCCCACTCCGAGGACATCCTCTACCGGAGGGGATACGAGCACTTCATGCACATGGAAGACAAGGATGATTTCTTCTTCTTCGTCCACAGCGCGGGCCGGCTCGATGAGCGGGGTTGTGTGGTGAACGTGCAGGATCGGCGGATCTACCAGGACATCGAGAACATGGACGTCTACTCGCTCAACAACCAGTACGCCGGGAACTCGGTGGGGTTGAAGAAGCTCGCCATGCGGCTTGCGATCAAGAAGGCCTCCGGAGAGGGGTGGTTGTGCGAGCACATGTTCATCATGGGTTGCCAGAACCGCGAGAAGGGCCGGACCACCTATTTCTGCGGGGCCTACCCGTCGGCCTGCGGGAAAACGGCCACCGCCATGCTTCCGGGGGAAACCCTCGTGGGCGACGACATCGCCTATTTCCGGAATATCGACGGCGAGTTTCGCGCCGCAAACGTAGAGCGCGGGATCTTCGGCATCATCAAGGACGTGAACAGTAAGGACGATCCGGTCATCTTCGATACGCTCATGCAGGAAAAGGAGATGATCTTCTCGAACGTGCTTACAGGTCCGGACAACAATCCTTACTGGCAGGGCATGGGGGCGAAAACGCCTGAAGAAGGCGTAAATCACTCGGGCCCGGGCTGGGTCGAAGGCAAGCAGGATGCAGAGGGGAAGGCAATACCCCTTTCCCACGGGAATGCGCGGTACACCATTCGGATGGAATACCTCAAGAACCTGGATCCCGCCTGGGACGAGAAGAAGGGCGTCCTCGTGGGCGGTGTCATTTACGGCGGAAGGGACAGCGACACTTGCGTTCTCGTGGAGGAGTCCTTCGACTGGCAGGACGGCATCATCATGAAGGCCTGTACGCTCGAGTCGGAGACCACGGCAGCCACCCTGGGCAAAGAAGGGGTGCGTGTTCCCCAGCCGATGGCCAATCTCGATTTCATCAGCTACCCGCTTGGAGAATACGTCCGGAACAACATCGATTTTGTGAAGGGCATGAAGAATGTGCCGCCCATTTTCGCCATGAACTATTTCCTCAAGGATGAGAATGGCGATTTCTGCACCCACAAGCTCGCCAAGAAGGTGTGGCTTCACTGGGCCGAGCAACGGGTGCACGGCGAGTTGGACGCCCTCAGGACGCCCACAGGCCTGATCCCCACGTACGGGGATCTAAAACGGCTGTTCAGGGAGATTTTCGACGAGGACTATCCGGAAGCGGACTACCGATATCAGTTCACGTTCCGGTGTGACGCGTGGCTTGCCAAACTGGAACGTTCGACCGCCTACTACAAGGAAAATGTGCCGGACTGCCCCGGAATTGTGTACGAAACCTGGGAAGAAGCCGCAAAGAAGATCAAGGCGGCGAAGGATAAGTGCGGGGCCCTCATCCTGCCGGGGGAATACAGGGAATAGCCCTGTCCCGGCCTGCTACCTGCCAGCCCGTGACCCCCTGCCCTCCAACCCGGGGATGTGGATCCACGAATTGACGGGCGAGTCTCAACCGTATATTAAGGATAGTTTCCGCTTGAACAATTGGCGAGAGGGGGGAGCCATGAAGGAATCCAAGAAGATCATCGTAGGTGCAGGATTGTCCGGTATGGTTGCGGGCATCAATCTGGCGAGACAAGACTACGAGGTGGAGATTTGGGAAGCGGCAAAGAGCATCGGCCAACTGGAAGATTTTCATCCCTCGGTCCATGCCACTCCGCTCGACGTGCGCAAGGTCTCCGATTACATCGGTATCGATATCACCGGAGGCGTCATAGAGTGCAAGAGAATGGTCTTCTATGTCGAGGAGCAGGGATACGAAGTGAACGCAGAGCATTTCATTCTGGTCGAGAGAGGCGGTCGCAAGAATTCAATGGACCAGTTTCTGTACAAGATCGCACTCGACCACGGCATCAAGTTTCGCTTCAACACGATGGTCAAGAGCCTCAGCGACATTCCGGAGCGCTCCATCATGGCCACCGGCATGACCGCAGAGGGAATGGGGGCGATCGGCGTTCCTTACGAGCTCGGCACCGGCGCCTATGCCAGGAAGAAGCTCAACGACCCCAAATACAAAGACTGCTGTATGGGGTGGGCCGGTGATTACACGAAGGATTACGGGTATCTCTCGACGGCCAACGACCTGATGTATTACCTGGTCTTCGACCGCGGCCCCGTTTCCAAGGAGCAGATCAAGCGGGCCCAGCAGCACTTGTTCGACACCGAGGGGTTGGAGTTCGACAAATGGGGATATCATGAGGGAGTCCTTCCGATCCTCGGCCCGGATTCGCTGAAACTCTTCAAGGGCAATCGCATCTTGACGGGGACCATCTGCGGCATGATCGAGCCTTCGGCCATGTACGGCATTCACGGTGCTTTGATAGCGGGCAAAATCGCAGCCCTGGCCGTTACCGACACCGAGAAGGCGTTGGAGGAGTTTGCCAGGGTGAATCGGAATTTCCATCGGGTTCGCCGACTCTCGGCCAACCAGCGCAGCATGCCCATGCGGATTCCGTTCATGCGTCTCATGTTCAACCATCCCAAGCTCATGTTCCCGCTCATGCGCATGCTGGACGATGCCATACCGGGCTACGACCGCCACTGGGCCATCGACATGATGAAAACCAGTAAGGCCCTGTAGTGATCTCCTGACAGCCCGTCGAAGAAGTGGCTTGGAGCGCGGCCGGTGGCTCACTGACCGCGGATCGCACCCTCGGGACAAATGTCCGCGCAGTATCCGCACTCCGTACAGATCTCGGGATCGATCTCGATATCGTCCCCGTCCCTCGTGATCGCCTGCAACGGGCACTCCTCGACACACTGTCCGCACAGGCTGCACTTGTCGCTGTATATCACGTAGGCCATTGAAGTTTGCCGTCCGTAAGCAGTTGGCTGTTAGGTATTAGGTATTAGCTCCCAACCCTGCCACCCCAATTGTTCGGGCGCGGGCGCGGGGCCTGATCCCCGACCCCTGATCCCTGATCCCTCACCTTTGTATGTCGGCCTTTCCGCTCCAGCTTCACCTGTTCAACTGAATCCTTCCAAGAAAGCAAGCACGTGCCTTCCCAGAACCTGGTGGTTGTAGCCGCCCTCCAGCAAGGCGTACCGGCGTCCTTGGCAGTGCTCGACGGCGTGGTCCCGGGCGATCTTTCCCAGCCTCCTGTAGTCTTCCTCCCCGAGGAGGTTTCCCCAGTCGCTCCTTCCCCGGTCGAACCCGGCTGAAATTGCCAGGATATCCCGCTTCCCGGCCCCTTGAAGGTCTCTTTCGGTTCGCTCCAGAAAGGCATCGGCACTCGCTTCTTCCGGGTGAAGGTAGGAAACGTTCTCGTCCCCGCAGAAGATGTTCTCCGTCCCATCCCCGAAGTGGAGGTCGAAATCCAGGATCACGGCCCGTTCGACATCCCCGGAAGCGGACAGGGCATTCAACGAGACGGCCAGGTTGTTGAAGAAGCAGAACCCCCAGCAGTCGGCCGGGCTGGCATGATGGCCGGGGGGACGGATCAGCCCGAAGCATGGCTCGCCCGAGAAAGCCGTTCGAGCCGCCAGCAGGGCCCCGCCCGCGGCCAGCGCAGCGATCTCATAGAGATGGCTGTCCCTCTTGATCGACTCGACATGGTGGTTCGAGTGTACGAGCAGCAGATCCGCCTCGGTCGCAGGTTCCGGCTCCAGAAACGGGAAACGCCCCTCCAAGGGGTCGCATATCGCCTCTATCCGCCCCGGCTCCGAGGCAGGGTCGCCGGCATAGACTTCGCAATATCGAGGACTGTAGACGATCTTCATCGTGCCGAACCTCCCGAATATTAGAAGGATTCAGTGCACCCGGTGGACCGTTTGCCATGTACGATCCTAAAGGATACATTATAGAATCTACGGATTTGCGCATCAACCGCAGGGGCATGCTGGGGGCTCTACAAGGAGGGACTATCCTCTGCATCTATCCCTTGACCGGTGATGCGCTGTTGCGTGCTGTCGGGGTTCCCTCGGAGATTTGTGCCGGGCGACTTCATGCGAAAAGGTTCCTGACACCTTTTCGCAGGCTGTGTCGGCTTGTCCCCGGATCTTCGGGGGAGGGAGAGACGGAGCCCAAGCAAATCGGAGAGGGAACCCCGACAGGGCGCAACGCGTCGTTCCTGCTGGGCAGCTGTAGTGCCATTCTACCTTCGGACCAGCAAGCATGCGCTACGCGATAATCTCTGACATACATTCGAATCTGGAAGCCCTGGAGGTTGTCCTCCGGGAAATCGATCGAATCGGAGTCGACCGGATCGTTTCGCTCGGCGACGTGGTAGGGTACAACGCGAACCCGAACGAGTGCCTCAGGATCCTTGAAGACAGGGGCGTCTCGTCCTTGATGGGCAACCACGATGCGGCAGCATGCGGCCTGGAGGATCCGGTGGACTTCAACCCGACCGCCAGGGCTGCGGTCCTGTGGACAAGGCGCATGCTGGAGCCCGGAAACCGGGCTCTCCTGGAAGGTCTCCCGGAGGAAGGGAGCCTGAACCAAGGGTTCCGGACGGCACACGGGTCCCTGCTCGGCCGGGACCATTACCTGAGGTCCCATGACGACGTCATGGTGAACATCCGGCGAATGCAGGAGGCCGAGCCCGAAATCCGCGTACTGTTCTTCGGGCACACCCACATCCAGATCGCCTTTACCTACGACGGGGAAACCCTGGACGTGGTTTCGTCTCCCAGGTTCTCGATTGGAGACGACAGGCTCTATCTCATCAACCCCGGAAGCGTGGGGCAGCCGAGGGACAAGGATCCCAGGAGTGGCTTTCTCCTCTTTTGCGAGGAGACACAGACGGTTGAGTTCATACGTTTGCCCTACGACGTCCGTGCTTGCAGCGAAAAAATCATTACTGCCGGCCTCCCCAGAGCGCTGGCGGATCGACTCGAAACAGGATGGTAGATCCGTTCCAAACCCTTGTCTCGCACCTGGAAACATCCCGACCAGGGCCGGACAGAACGCAGATTCAGGGGGCCTGTCCTTCGGCCAAGGCCCTTGTGACCTCCTTCCTCGCCCAGAGGACCCCCCGGCCCATGCTTTGCGTAGCCTCGGACTGGAAGGAGGCCGAGCGTTTCGCCGAGGAACTCGGCTTCTTCTCCTCCCTGTTTCGCTCTGAAGACCCGACAGAACAGAACCGATTACGCATCCTGCTTTTTCCGCCGGGCCTCGAGCAACCCATCGGGCCTGCGCGACCCTCTGTCGCCTCGATGCACGAGAGGATCGGCGTCCTGCTCGCCCTTCTCGAGGCGGAGCCCTCGACCGTGGTCGTTACCGCCATCGGGGCCTTGCGGGAACGGGTACCCCCGAAAGAGGTGCTTCGGGAAACCGTGCTGCCCATCCAGGAGGGACAACCCCTGGACCGCGACGGCCTCGCGGGGTTCCTCCATCAGGTCGGCTACAGACGGCTCCCCGTGGTGGAAGCTCCCGGAGAGTACGCAGTCCGGGGCAGCCTGATCGATTTCTTTCCCCTGACGGCGCCGAATCCCTTCCGGGTCGACTTCTTCGGAGACGTGATCGAGACCATCCGAACATTCCACGTTGAAACCCAGAGGACCGCAGGAAGCGTCCCCGCGGCAACCATCCCGCCGGCCGGGCTGTTCATCTCCAAGGCGATCGACATGGAAGGGCTCCGAGCGCGCGTCAAGCGAAGAGCGGATGCCCTGAACCTTCCCACCCGAAACCGCCTGGAACTCTTGGAAAGGGTCGAGACCGGGCTTCCGTCCTACGATCTGCCCCTTTACCTTCCCTTCTTCTATGGCCGGCTCGACAGTCTGTTCGACTACTTCGACAGGGACCACGCCCTTGTCCTGGTCGACCCGGACAAGTTCCGCAAGGTGGAAGAGACCCTCGAGCAGGAATGCGTCGACTCCCTCGACAAGCTCATCACCAAAGGCACGATCCTGCCCTCGCCCGGGGATCTTTTCGCGTCCCTTTCCACCCTTTGGGGCGGGGACGACCGCAGAACCCGGTTTTCCTTCTCGGATCTGCCGATCGCCCGGCCCCGGATCGAGGCGGAGAAAGGCGCAGAGGACGCCCCGACAGAAGAACCGAACGTCCTGCGGCTCTGGTCGCAAGGCCTGGCTTCCTACGCAGCGCCTGACGATAAAGCGGGGCTTCCAAAGGGGTTGAGCGCCTTCGCCGACCTGATTCACAAATGGGTCGAACAAGGACAGAGGGTCTTCCTGGTCTGCCGCAACGAGTCGGAGAAGGCACGAATGTCTCACCTGCTCGTCGAGTACGAGCTGGACTTCGTGCAGCCCGACGCCCGGCTTCCGTTCTGGGGAGATGCCGCCGGCCTCTACCTCCTGACGGGCGGGCTCTCCCAGGGATTCGCCATGCCCGCGAGCGGCCTCGTCTTCCTGCACGAGGAGGACATCTTCGGCCGCAAGGTTCGAAAGCACAGGCTGAGGGACATCGACCCTCAGGACAGCCTCGAGCCTCACGAGCTCAAACCGGAAGAGCACGTGGTGCACATCGACTTCGGCATCGGTCTGTACCGAGGCCTGGAGACCCTCGACATCCGGGGACACGTGAACGACTACCTGCACCTGGAGTATGCAAACGGAGACAAGCTCTACCTGCCCGTGGATCGAGCCAGCCGCATCCAGAAGTACGTGAGTACGGAAGATCTTCCTCCCGGCCTGGACAAGCTCGGCGGAGCATCCTGGGCAAAGACGAAGCAGAGCGTGAAGGAATCGGTGCTGGCCATGGCGGAAGAGCTCGTCTCCCTGTACGCAACGCGGCTCGTTCGAAAGGGCTTGAGCTTCTCCAAGTCCGACTCCTCCTACCACGAGTTCGAGGCCTCGTTCCCGTACGAGGAGACCCAGGATCAGGTGCGGGCCATCGAAGCGGTCCTCCGGGACATGGAAGGCGAGCGGCCCATGGACCGGCTCATCTGCGGGGATGTGGGTTTCGGCAAGACGGAGGTGGCAATCCGGGCGGCCTACAAGGCGGTCATGGACGGAAAGCAAGTGGCGGTCCTCGTCCCCACGACCGTGCTCGCACAGCAGCACTACACGAACTTCGTCAAGCGTTTCGAGGACTACCCCGTAGAAATCGAGATGCTGAGCCGCTTTCGGGCCCCCAAACAGCAGAAGGCCATCCTGGCCGGGATGGCGGAAGGGAAGATCGACATCGTGGTGGCGACCCATCGACTCCTCCAGAAGGACGTGAAATTCCAGGACCTCGGGCTGCTGATCCTGGACGAGGAGCACCGATTCGGGGTCCGGCAGAAGGAGGCCTTGAAACAGATCCGGACCGCGGTGGACGTACTGACCCTCTCGGCCACCCCGATCCCCCGCACGCTCCAGATGTCCCTGCTGGGGCTCAGAGACTTGAGCTCCATCAAGACCCCTCCACAGGACCGGCGTGCCATAGAGACCTTCATCGTGCCCTTCGAGCACGACATCATACGTGAAGCCGTGATACGGGAAATCGAGCGGGGAGGACAGGTCTTCATCGTGCACAACCAGGTCTATGACATCGAGATCTTCGCGGACAGAATCAAGGAGATCGTACCGGAGGCGCGCGTCGGCGTGGCCCACGGCCAGATGCCGGAGAGAGGCCTGGAACGGGTCATGATGGATTTCGTGAAGGGCCGATGCGACACCCTTGTTTGCACGACCATCATCGAGAGCGGCCTGGACATCCCCAACGCGAACACGATGCTGGTTCACCGGGCGGACCGGCTCGGACTCGCCCAGCTCTACCAGTTGCGCGGTCGCGTGGGACGCTCCGAACGACAGGCGTATACCTACCTGATCGTTCCGGACGAACAAAGCCTCGCCGGAGAGGCCCGGAAGAGGCTCGAGGCCCTGTACGAGTTCACGGAACTGGGCTCCGGTTTCCGAATCGCGCGCCACGACCTGGAAATCCGGGGGGCCGGAAACCTGCTCGGCGCAAACCAGTCCGGACACATCCGGGCCATCGGCTACGATCTGTACATGGAGATGCTCGAGAAGGCCATCCGGCAGCTGAGGGGCGAGGATTTTCTCGAGGAGGTGGACCCGGAAATCCACCTCGAGATGCCCGCCCACCTGCCGGAGGATTACATCGAAGATTCCACCCAGAGGCTTTCGTTCTACAAGCGGCTGGCCAAGGCCCGGGAGAACGAAGAAGTGGATCGCATTCGCGCCGAAATACAGGATCGGTTCGGCACGCCTCCACCCCGGGCGGAAACCCTGTTCAAGATGATCCGAATCAAGGTAAAATTGCGGAGGCTGAGGGTTCGGGAGGCTCGTCTGGCCGAGGATGGGCTGATGCTCACATTCGATCCCCAGACCTCCGTCTCCATCGATCGAATCCTGGCGTGGGCGCAACAGGAGCCGGACCGACTGCGCCTCTTTCCGAACGACCGGGTGCTGATCCGGTTCTCCGTCCCCGATTCGGAAGAGCGGCTCCGAAACATTCAACAGATTCTCGACTGGCTCGAGCAGGAACCGGGGCGGCAAAGGGTGGCCCAAGGAAAGGATCTATAGTCCAATGCCGAGGCAATCGCAAACAGCGAACTGCGTCAATCATTCGTCATCGAGGAGTAGCTGTTCGAGGGAGCAGGGATCAGGGGTCAGGGGTCAGGCCTCGTCCCCGCATCCCCCTGAAGCGAACCACGTCGGAGTGATCTGTCCCAGGACCTCGAGGCCGACCCTGGGGGCCGTTCTCCTCGCGGCGGCCATGCTCCTGACCACCCTGGGGGCGGGATGCGATCGTCAGAAGGAGGGGGAGGAGGCCGTGGCCTGGGTGAACGGAGAGCCGATTCGGTTCTCCGTGTTTTGGGACGAGATCAAGAACCGCTACAATGAGGTTGCAGAGGCCTCCTCCCCGCAGCAGGATGTTCTACTCGTTCTCAAGAAGAAGGTGCTCAGCGACCTGATTCGGGAACGGCTTCTATTGCAGGCAGCATCAAGAATGGGTATCACCGTGCCTGACGATGCCCTCGATGCCCGGGTCGAGGAACTCAGGGCAGGATACACGGGCAGCCCGCTGCGGAAGAGCCTGATAAAGCACGCGATGGATTACGACCAGTGGCGTCAGGCGCTGAGAGAGAATATGGTCATGGAGGCGCTCTTTGCTCACGTGGTCCAGGATGCCGGCAAGGTGACGGGTCAGGAAGTGAGCCGGTACTACAGGGAACATCTGGACGAGTTCCTCATCCCCGAGGCCGTACAGCTCAACCAGATCGTGGTGAAGAGCCGTTCCACGGCCCAGAGGCTTCTTCGGCGCATCCGGAAAGGGGAAGACTTCGAGGCTCTGGCCGCGAAGTACTCGATCGGACCGGAGAAGGAACAGTCGGGAAGGCTCGGCACCTATCAGAGAGGGGAATTGCCCGTTCCCCTGGAAAAGGCCGCCTTCTCGACGCCCACGGGAAAGGTGACCTCCCTGGTGGAGACACAGCACGGCTTCCACCTGTTGAAGGTGGTCAAGAGAATACCCTCCCATGTGCAGCCCGAGGAGGAAGCGCACGAGGAAATCGCCCGGAAGATCTCCCAGGAGAAGAACCAGGCCTTCTACGATGAGTGGGTCGAGCTCCTGATTCAGAATTCCGATATTCGCGTACACGCGTCATTGGTGCAGCTGGTGGTCAAGGAAGAACCCACACAACCCTTCCCTTTCAAGAACGAGGCGACCCGTGAAGCAGATTAGAAACATGGATTCGTGGCAAGAAAAGAACGGCCGGAGGTCGGTCCCCGTCTGTTTAGGCGCGGGCTCCCGGAGAGAGAAGAACTCCCTACGAAGGGTTGCCTCCGGCATCCTCCTCGCCCTGCTCCTTGCAGGTCTGCCGGCATCCGCCGAGATCCTCGATCGGGTCGTGGCAACGATCAACGACAGGGCGATCATGCAGAGCGAACTCCAGGAGGCCCTTGATCTGTATCAGCATCAGATGGGCCAGCAAACGCCGGAAATGATGTCCGAGAGGGACCGGGCGGCGATCCAGAGGAGGGTCCTGGAGGATCTGGTCGACAAGAGCCTTATCGAAGGCTTTGCCGTGAAGGCGGGGATCGAAGCCTCGGAGGAGGAGATCGACCGGGCCATCGATGAGGTCCTGGCCAGAGCGCATATCTCGGAAACAGAACTCCTGGAGGCCTTGAAGAAGGACAACCTCGACTACCAGGAGTACCGCGATCAGATCCGCGACCAGCTCGTCAAGGCCAAGATGATCCAGCGGGAGATCCGCGCCCGCATCAACATCACGGACAAACAGATCGAGGAGTACTACCTGGATCATCCCGACGAGTTTCGAGCCGAAGAAGGGGTCGTCCTCCGGCACATCCTGTTCCCCCTCCCCTACCCACCCGCACCCGAGGTCGTCGACGCAACCGTGAAGGAGGCGAGCCGGGTCCACCAGGAGATCCTCGACGGGAAGCCCTTTGAAGAGGCCGCCGGGCAGTACTCGAACGACCCGACAGCAGGCCAGGGGGGGTGGCTCGGCTTCTTCCGCAAGGGGTCCCTGAGCCCCGAGATGGAGGGCGGCATTGTCGATCTGGAGGAAGGGGAAATCAGCGAGCCCGTCCAGACCGGCCTCGGCATCCACTTGCTCAAGGTCGAAGAGAGAACCACCGGCGACATTCGACCCCTCGAAAAGGTGCGAAACAGCATCCAGGAGAAGCTCTACGAGGAGGCCGCAGAACGCCAGTTCGAGGAATGGCGAAAGGAACTGCGCAAGAACGCCCATATCGAGGTCTTCCTATAGAACCCCGCGAAATCCAGATCCAAGGCGCACGAGAACACAATCTCAAGGGAGTCGATGTCTCCATCCCTCGAGAGCGGTTCGTGGTCATCACGGGACCGAGCGGCTCGGGCAAGTCATCTCTCGCCAAGGACACGCTCTACGCAGAAGGGCATCGCCGCTACGTGGAATGCCTCTCCGCCGAGGCAAGGCAGTACCTGCAGCAGGTCAGGAAGCCGGCGGTGGATCGGATCGACGCACTTCCCCCTGCCATCTACATCGAACAGCGCCCCTCCGGCAGGTCTCCCCGGTCCACCGTAGGGACGGCGACCGAGCTCTACGACCTGCTCAGGCTGCTCTACGCCAAGATCGGCGTCCCCCACTGTCATCACTGTGGAGAACCCGTGCAGGCCCAGAGCCTGGAGCAGATGGCCGACAGGCTCCTGGAGCTTCCGGACGGAACCCGGCTCATCCTTCTCGCCCCGCTCCTGGGAACGCCCAAGGGAGGGTGGAAGAAGGTGGTCGACAACCTGGAGAGACAGGGCTTTCTGCGGATACGCGTCGATGGCCGGATCTACGAACTCTCGGACCCGACGCTCAGAAAGAAGAGCCGCGTTTCCTCTTCTGAAGTGGTGGTGGACCGGCTCGTCATAAGGCCTGGAATCCGAGGCCGCCTCAGCGATTCGATCGAAATGGCCGCCCAGCTTTCCGAGGGCATGGTCAGGGCGTGGATCGAGCCGGAGACGAAGGACGAGCAGGAGTGGACGTTCAGCGAACAGCCCGTGTGCGGTTCCTGCGGCACTTCCTTCCCGGAAGTCACGCCTCGCCTGTTCTCGTTCAACAGCCCCCACGGAGCCTGTCCCGGCTGCTCCGGCCTCGGAAAGCTTCGCAGGGTGGATGCACACCTCGTGGTCCCGGACCCGGGCCTTTCCCTGGACGAGGGAGCGATCCTGCCCTGGCAGAAACGACCGGGGGTCCATGTCCGGCAGGTGCTCGAAAGCCTGGCCGATCACCTCGGCTTCGACCTCTACACCCCCTTTGGCAAGATTCCCGGCAAGGTGCAGAAGACGCTCCTTCAAGGATCCGAGGGCCGAAAGATCCCCTTTCGCTTCCGGGGTGCTTCCGAAAGCCGCGAGATCCTCCAGGACTTCGAGGGCGTGATCCCCAACATGGAGAGGCGGTACCGGGAAACGAATTCGGAGAAGATCCGCCAGGAGATCGGCGCCTACATGACCGTTCAGGAGTGCCCGGCGTGCAAAGGGGCCCGGCTGAAGCCGGAGGCCCTCTCCGTGCTCCTCTACGGCAAAAGCATTGGAGAGCTCGCTTCGCTGAGTATCGCGGATCTGGGGCGTTTCTTCGAAGGGCTCGAGTTTTCCGCTTTTCAACAGGCCCTCGTCGGACACGTGCTGGATCAGGTCCGGCAACGGCTGGCGTTCCTCTGCGAGCTCGGCCTGGGCTACCTGACCCTCGACCGGGAGGGGAACACCCTGTCCGGAGGGGAGGCGCAGAGAATCCAGCTGGCAACGCACATCGGCTCGGGCCTCGTGGGTGTTCTCTACATCCTCGACGAGCCGACCCTGGGGCTCCATCCCCGGGACACCCAGCGCCTCCTCCGCCTCGTGAAGAGGCTCCGGGATCGAGGCAACACGGTCCTGGTCGTGGAGCACGACGCCCAGACCATCCTGGCGGCGGATCATATCATCGACATGGGTCCCGGGGCCGGGGTAGCCGGTGGCGAAATCGTGTTCTGTGGAACCCCGGGTGAACTCGCCTGCTTTCAGGACTCCCCGACCGGCCGGTATCTGGCCGGAACCCGGGCCCTTCCCGTCCCTGAGAAACGCACCAGGCCGGACCGGGGCGCTCTGGTCATCAAGGGCGTGAAACAGAACAACCTGAAAGGGGTGACCGCGCGGGTCCCTTTGGGGCTCCTCACCTGCGTAACAGGGGTGTCCGGTTCCGGCAAGAGCTCTCTCGTGCTGGACGCCCTGTATCCCGCCCTTGCGAATCGGCTCTCCGGGCCCCGCCTCGAACGGGGCCGGGACCGGAAGGCGCCGGTCCTGGAGGGCGTGGAGTTTCTGGACCGCGTGATCCCTGTAGACCAGACGCCCCTCAGCCGCTCGCCCCGGTCCAACCCGGCGACCTACACGGGCCTCCTGTCCCTCATCCGGGATCTCTTTGCCCAGCTCCCCGAAGCCCGCCGGAGGGGCTACCGCCCGACCCGGTTCAGCTTCAATGTCAAGGGAGGGCGATGTGAAGTGTGCCAGGGGGACGGGTTGCGGAAGGTGGAAATGCACTTCCTGCCGGACGTGTACGTCACGTGCGACCTGTGCAAGGGAAGACGGTACAACCGGGAAACCCTGGAGATCCGCTACCGGGGAAAGCACATGGCCGACGTGCTGGCCATGACGGTCCAGGAGGCCCTCGCCTTCTTCGACGCGGTCCCCCAGCTTCAACGCCGGCTGGAAATCCTCTCGGAGGTGGGCCTCGGATACATCCAGCTGGGACAGCCGGCCACGACGCTGTCCGGAGGTGAGGCCCAGAGGGTCAAGCTGGCGCGGGAACTCGGCAAGGCAACGACCGGGAGAACCCTCTACCTCATGGACGAGCCGACCACGGGACTGCATTTCGTCGATATCGAACAGCTCCTCCTTGTCCTGCGGCGCTTGACCGAGGCCGGGAACACCGTGCTCGTCATCGAGCACAACCTGGAGGTGATCCGGGCGGCGGACTGGGTGATCGACATGGGCCCCGAGGCCGGGGAGAAAGGGGGCCGCATCGTGGTCGAGGGAACCCCGGAACGTGTCGCTTCGGCAGCGGATTCCCATACGGGTCGTTATCTGAGGGAGCTGATGGAAGCGAAGTTGGGTATTAGGTATTAGGCGTTAGGTATTAGCTCCCAGCCCTTGCCACCACCAGGACTCTCGATCGTCCTCGTCCTCGTCGGACGGATGGGAGATGGGTGGGCTGATACCTTATACCTAATACCTAACGGCAAAGGCTTTACAGAGCCTCTACGAGTACGAAAGCTAGTGGATCGAGTCCTTCAGGCTCTGGTCGACCCATCCGGCTTGACACGGAACCACCCGCCTTCTACTATTCCTTTCCACAAGGCGCACGAACCCAGGGAGCGGGGATGAGGGGTCAGGGCCTGACCCCCGACCCCTGACAACTGACCCCCGGAAAGGGGGGGGAGGAGGGGCTAATGGCACTGTTCAGACTTGATTTCATCGACTATTCAACCGAGATAGACGCGTCCGTCGAGGAGGTGTTCACCTTCTTCAAGGATGTGGAGAAGTGGCCGACCTGGACGACAGCGATCAAAGAGGCCTCCTGCAAGTCCGACGGTGATTGGGGCGTGGGGTTCAAGCTCGCCTTCAAGCCGGACTTCGCACCCGCCTCCCTGGACGTGAAGATCCTCGACTTCGAAGAAGGCCGACTGATCGCTTGGGGTATACGCAACGCATTGACGACCCTGATACACCGCTTCGATTTCGAACCGCTGGATGAAGGCCGGTGCCGTGTTCGCCACACAGAGTTTGCGGAAGGGATACTCGCGATCCTGACCCGGCCGATGCGGGGCAAAATCGAGTCCTTTGATCGCCAAGTCGCTGACGACCTGCAGGCAGCGTTTCAGAAAGCCTAGTGGTGCTTCCGGGCAATGCCGCTATGTTCCGGGTGAGCCCTGGCACTGGGGCCTGTCCCGGGTTCCGTCTCCGATTTGCTTGGGATCCGTCTCCCGCTCGCCCTTTCCCCACAGGCCGAAGAAGCTTCTCTGTCTTCGCGACCAGGGATCAGGCGTAGCACCAAAGCCCCGCCCCAAGATTTATCCAGTGCAGGCTAGCAAAAGAAGGGATTGGTGCGCTTTTCCTGGCCTATCGTGCTGGTCGGCCCGTGTCCGGGGTAGACGCGGGTGTCGTCCTCCATGCAGAACAGCTTCTTGCGCACGCCGTCCAGAAGGTCTTCGTAGCTTCCGCCCGGGAGATCGGTTCGTCCGATCGAGCCGGCGAAAAGGGTGTCCCCGCAAAAAACAGCCCCCGGGCTGTGAAAGCACACGCCCCCAGGGGAATGGCCCGGCGTGTGGAGCACCCGCAGGCAATAGGTTCCGAACCGGATCTCCCGGCCCTCCTCGAGAAACCCGTCCGTCCCCTTGCTCGACTTCCCCGCATCGGCGGCGTGGATCAGCAAGGGGGCCCCGGTGATCCGCTCGAGCTCGTCATTGCCGCCCGTGTGGTCCCAGTGGCCATGGGTGTTCAGGATGTACTTGACCGTCAGGTCCCTCTTGACGAGTTCCGAAACGATCCGGGGAACGTCTCCACCCGGGTCGATGACCACAGCTTCTTTTGTCTCCTTGCACCCAACGATGTAGCAATTCACCATCAGGGGCCCGACCACCAGTCGTACGACCATTCTACGCTCCCTCCTTTCAGACGACAGAGTGTAGCGGCAATGCCCCAGGGGGGCAAATCCCGTTCGTTTCCGGCCGGGTTTTCGCAAAGGCCTTAAAAAACGTTTACATTGCCCAGGAACTTGGGTTAATATATGTGGTATACTATATTTTATTTTGATAGATTAACAAGTCGTTTCCATATCCCATGCCACAGGGAGGAAGGCAGATGAAGAGGTTCGCACCCGGCTTGGTTCTCTCGGTCTTCATGGTCCTGGTCATCGTTCCGTTCGCCTACTCGATTCACGTGGTCTGCCAGATGACCCAGAACGACACGCGCGATGACGGGGACCCTGAAATTGGCAGCGATGTCGGCTACGAGCTCAACGACGATGGATTCATGATCTGGCAGGGACATGACGGATCCGACTGGGAGATCTTCCTCACGGACGCCCTGGACGCGAACCCCCCGGCTTTCACGAACAACTCCCTCCATGACAAGAACCCGGACATCAACGACGCCGGAACGGCCGTCTGGCAGCGTGAGACCGCGACGGACGACGAAATCATCCTGCACGACGGGACGGGCGAAACGAACATCTCCAACAACCCGACCTGTGATGATACGGACCCCAGGATCGGCAATGGCGGCCATGTGGCCTGGCAGGGCTACTGCGACTACCCCGGGACTCTGCCTTACTCCGACTTCGAGATCTTCCTGTATGACGGAGTGTCTGCAACCAACATCTCGAATGATCACGCCTACAAGCCGGAGATTGCCGATACGGCGCCGCAGGTCAACGCACTGGGCCACGTGGTCTGGGTCAAAGACCTCTCCACCATACCGCAGGGCAAGAAAGAGATCTATTTTAATGGCGGTTCGGGGCCCGTGAATCTCTCGAATACCTTCGAAGAAGCAGATCTCGACCCCCAGATAAATGATAGCGACCATGTGGTCTGGGTCGGCTGGGATGGCAACGACTACGAGATCTTCTTCTGGGACGGCCAGCCCCCCGCAGAGGACCATGTCACCCAGATCACGGACAACGAGGTGAACGACTCCCGTCCCCGGATCAACAACGACGGAAAGGTCGTCTGGCACGCCTCGGATGGATCGGACAGCGAGATCTTCTTCTGGGACGGCCAGTTTCCTCCGGCGACCCACATCACGCAGGTCACGAACAACACGATCGCTGATCTGAATCCCTATATCAACGAGGCCGGGGACGTGACGTGGCGCGCGGTGGTAGGAACCGCGTGGCAGATCTTCCTCTGGGAAGGCCAGTTCCCCCCCTCGACCGACACGACCCAGATCACCAGCGACACCACCGTATACAAGGACCCGCCGAAGATCAACGACAACCCGGTTCGCCTCCAGAGCGACATCCTTTGGAAGGGGAAGGAGACCCTTGACCTGGACATGGAGATCTTCGCTGCCATCTCGTGCACCGACGCGGATCAAGACGGACACTGCAGCATAGCTACGGGTGGCGACGACTGTGACGATGACCCTCTGGACGACCCTGCAGGATGTGACACCTGTACCTGCGGCGACCCTGCTTGCGCCGGGTGTGCGAAATGCATCCACCCGGGAACACCGGAGGTCTGTGACGGCATCGACAACGACTGCGTCGAAGGCATCGACCAGGAGCCGGTTGCCTCGGCGGGTTGCGACGACGGCCTGTTCTGCAACGGGCTGGAGTTCTGCGACATGGGGGGTTGCCAGGCGGGTGCCGATCCGTGCCCCGACGACACGCTGTTCTGCAACGGGCTGGAATCGTGTAACGAGACGGACGATGTTTGCTTTCATACCGGGACCCCCTGCCCGGACGACGACGAGTTCTGTAACGGCGTCCCGGTCTGTGAGGAGACGACCGACCAGTGCCTCGCACCCGCAGATCCCTGTCCGGACGACGGGCTCTTCTGTAACGGCGCCGAGTCCTGCGACGAAGTCGGCGACCAGTGCGTTCAGCTCGGGATCCCTTGTCCGGACGACGGGTCGTTCTGTACGGGCGTCGAGTCCTGTGATGAGGCGATCGACCAATGCCTCCAGTCGGGAGATCCCTGCCCGGACGACGGCCTGTTCTGTAACGGCACGGAATCTTGCGACGAAGCAGGTGCACAATGCCTGCACTCGGGCAATCCCTGTACACCCGACGGTGACGACTGCACGACCGATCTGTGCATCGAAGCCGGCCAGCTGTGTGAGTATCCGTGTGGCGCCGTGAACAACCAGGACGCTTGTTGCGCAGAACAGGTTTGCGCCGATGAGCCGGTCTGTACAGAGCCTTGCACGGACATCGACGGGGACGGTTTCGGGGATCCCGCGAGTCCGGGGTGCACGTACCCCTACCCGGACTGCGACGACAGCAACGCGGACATCAACCCCCTGGCCACAGAGATCCCGAACAACGGGATCGATGAGAACTGCGACGGCATGGATGGGGCGAATTGTTTCATCGCGACGGCCGCCTTTGGGACGGCCATGGAGGGGAAGATCGATACGCTTCGGTCTTTCAGGGATTCAATCCTGGCAAACAACTCTGCCGGAAGGGCCTTTGTGGAGGCCTACTACCAGCACAGCCCGCCGGTCGCCCGTGCCATCGCCGAGAGGCCATGGCTGCGAGCCTCCGTGCGCGTGCTCTTGCTGCCGCTTGTAGGGTTCGCCTCGCTTCTGCTCTAGGCGGACAGCATCCTAGATGCCGCAGGCGAAAGGGAAAAGAGCCAAGGGTTTGGCCCACCCCTTTCGCCTTTGCCCTTTCGCCTCGGTCGAAGATCGCTACGTAGCAGATCTCCGCTTTCCGACAGATTCTTTGAAAGGGGTGCGGGTCTACGCAGGCTCGAACATATCCTTTGTCGCGCCGCAGACCGGGCATACCCAGTCATCAGGGATATCGTCGAAGGCGGTGCCCGCAGCGATTCCACTGTCCGGATCCCCCACGCTCGGGTCATACTCGTAACCACAGACGGTGCATACGTACTTTGCCATCTTCTGACTCCTCCTGTCTTGGGCTTGGTGTTGCTTGAGCCTTCTGTTTCACTGCCTTCAAATGCCGGCAAGCCGGCTTGTCCATACCGACTCGGGCGTCAGTCAAAGAGAACCGCCACCAGCTCCCCGGGCTCCACCCTGAAAGAAGAGCCCCGACCCTGGAAGAACCCGTGGGCCTCGATGAAGTGGAGGGACAGGTCGGACCACCGTGCCGTGGCCCCCGTGTCGAGCCTCCGAACCGTGGTGATCGTCTTCTGATACCCGCCCGCGTGGGGCCAAGGGCAGACCGTCTGCCCCCGGTTCTCATCGACCGCTACCGTTCTCTTTTCGTCGAACTTCACTGTCGTCCCCAACCCCGCCTTGCCTCGCTCCGTTATCTCACGCATACGGGCAGCGATTCTCGGGGCGGTGGTCCCCAGCTTGATCAACGAGGCCGCATCCGTCTCGATGATCTCTTCCAGGATTCTTGTGTCCGTACCGAGGAAGCCGCCCGCTACGATCCGGGAGCATCGCAGGACTTCCTCGATCCGCTTGGCTTCGGGCGATCGCTTCAAGATCGCTCCTTTCAAGAAAACTTGTCGTAATAGATGTGCTCGAGAGGCATTCCGTGCCCCTTGAGCACCTCGACCGTTGCATCGATCATGCCCGGACTCCCGCACAGGTAGGCCTCGTAGGACCCGGCGCTGTTCAGGGTTCGGTCGAGGGCCTCGGTAACCAGCCCGGTCTCCCCGGTCCAGCCGTTGCTCGCTTCCGGCACGGCCAGGACGGGAACGAACTTGAAATTCGGGAGCTTCGCTTCAAAGGCCTTCATCTCCTCGACCATGAAGAGATCCTCGGGAGTATTCACTCCAAAGTAATAGGTAGCCCTCCGGGTCGAGGCGGCATTCACCATCTGGTGAAGCATCGATTTGATGGGCGCCATCCCGGATCCACCCGCCACGAACACGACGGGCGCATCCGTGTCCGAGAGCCGAAAATCGCCATAGGGCCCGTTGATTCGCACGGGGTCTCCCACCCGGAGGTGCTCGAACATGTAGGTGGTGCAGATCCCGTTCGGAACAAGACGGACGATCAACTCGATGAACCCCACGTCGGTCGGATTCGAGGAGATCGAATAGGCCCGGTAGACTTCCTCCTCGCTCCCTTCGTAAACCGGCGAGAGGAACTGCACGTAATGCCCCGGAACGAACTTCATCCGGTCCGGCGTCTTCAATTCGAACCGGAACTGCCTGATATCGTAGGTCAGTTCCTGAATGTCCGCGCACACACATTCGTACTCCTGAACCGAGAGGAGCTCTTCCGGGATCTCGACGCGCAGATCGTTTCGGATCTTGACCTGACAGGAGAGACGAACCCCCTCGTTTCTTTCCGCCTCTTCGAGATAAGGCTCTTCGGTCGGAAGCAGCGGGCCGGCACCGTCCACCACCTTGACTTTGCAGTATCCACAGGAGCCTCGCCCTCCGCACGCGCTCGGGATGAAAATCTTCTGCTGTATCAGGGTCTCGAGCAGGGAGTTCCCACCCTGCACCCGAAATCCCTCCTCTTCGTTGATCTTGATCTCGCACTCGCCGTAATTCAGGATGTACCGCTCCGCAAGGACCAGCAGCGCTGCCAGCCCTGCGCCAATCGTACTGATCGCGAATACGGAGAAGATCGTAGCGGCCATCTCGTTTCAGCTTCCCTGGAGCACGCCGGTAAACCCGATGAATCCCAACGCCATCAAACCGGCAATGATCAGCGTAATCCCCGGGCCCTGCAGGCCCTTTGGAACACGCTCGACAGCCATCTGCTGACGAATACCGGCCATCGCCACGATGGCCAGCATCCAGCCTACCCCGCTTCCAAAGCCGTAGCCTACCGTCACCGGCAAGGTATACTCCCGAATCACCATGAACAGGGAGGCGCCCAGGATGGCGCAATTGACGGTAATCAGGGGGAGGAAGATCCCAAGATTCTGGTAGAGAACCGGTGAGTAGCGCTCGAGCACCATTTCGACGAACTGGACAAAGGTGGCGATGATGATGATGAACAGGATGAAACGGAAGAATTCGAGTTCCATGGGAACGAGCACGTACCGGTAGGCGAGCCAGTTGAGAAGGCTCGTGAAGGTCATGACGAAGACGACGGCGAAGCCGAGCCCGACGGAGGCCTTCACCTGCCGGGAGACGGCAAGAAAGGGACACATCCCCAGGAAGGTCGTCAGCAGGATGTTCCCGGTGAAGATGGCGGAGAAACAGACCACGAGCACCTGCCAGAGTTCCGTTGTCAAGCTCATACGCTCTTTTCCTCTTCTCCCGACCGGATCGATCGGAAGATCCAGATCAGGCATGCCAGGGTGAAGAAGGCCCCCGGCGGCATGACCATGATGATCCACTTGTCCCAGAGAGTGGAAAAATAGGGCATCGGAACCCCCAGAATGGTTCCCATGCCCAGGAGCTCGCGCACCACGGCAACCATGAGGAGCACGAAGCTGTAGCCAAGCCCGCTGAAGAGGCCGTCCAGGAAGGACTTGCCCGGCGGGTTCGATCTCGCAAAGGCCTCGCAGCGGCCCATGATGATGCAGTTCGTGATGATCAGCCCCACGTAGGGCCCCAGGTTCCGGCTCATTTCCGGCCAGTAGGCCTTCAGGGCAAGGTCCACGAGGATGACGTAGAAGGCGATGATCAGCGTCTGGACCATCATCCGGATGCGATGGGGCGTCCACTCCCGCAACAAGGACACGGTCAGGCAACTCAGCGCAGTCGTCCAGGTCAGGGCGAAGCACATGACCGCGGTGTTGAGCACCAGATTGGTGACGGCCAGGGCGCTGCAGATCCCGAGAACCTGCCGGAAAATCGGGTTGTTGTCCCAGAGCCCTTCCTTCACCACACTCATGATCCTGAATCTCCGTTCGAACGCAGGCCGGACCTCCAGCCTGCGAGGTCCTCATTGATGATCTTCTCGACGCGCGTGCTCGTCTGGGTGGCTCCGGTGATCGCGTGCACTTCGCTCTCTTCCAGGGCGGAACCGGCCGGCCGGAACCCAAGGGGCCGGTCGCCCTCCGCGATCCGCTTGCCCACGAATTGATTGCGGAACGGCGGCTGCACGATCTCCGCACCCAGGCCGGGCGTCTCGTTCTGTTCGTAGAAAGAGATGCCCGTCACGGCATTCTTGTCCGATGCAATGCCGATGAATCCCCGGATCGTGTCCCAGTAGCCCTTTCCCTCCAGGGGGACCGCATAGGCGGCCACCTCGTCCCCCTCCAGCAAGACGTACGCGTTTCCGGATGCGGCGGAGGGCCCGGTCACCCGCTCGAGGAAGATCCGGTGCAGCTCGAGCGAGGAGGCCTCACGAGGCAACTCGATGGGCAGGGCCTCCAGGACCGCCTTTTCGACCGAAAGCCGCTGGTTTGCCTCCACTCGATCGCGGCTGAAGCGGGCGAGGCCGATCAGGATCGAGCTGAAGAAGGCGGTGGCAATAAACATGTAGAGCACGGGATACCAGGCCTTGTCTCTCATGAATTCGCCTTTCCCGCGGCTGCGGCCGTCTTCCTCTTCTTCTGTTCCTTGACCGCATAATCGATTATGGGCACGAACATGTTCGCGATCAACACGGAGAACATGTACCCCGCGTTGAAGACGGAGAAGTTCCGTATGATGATCGCCAGGACGGCCACGAGCACTGCATAGATGATCCGCGCCGGCTGCGTGCTCGGCGAGGAGACCGGGTCGGTAATGATGAAGAAGGCGCCGAACAGAAAGCCGGCACTCAGAATCGCGGTCATGCCATCGTAGAAGTTCCGGACCCCCAGCATGTGCAACGCCTGATACAGGAGGCCGTACGTGACGATGTGCGTGACGATCATGCTCCGGTTCGCAGTCTTCGTGTAGTAGATGTACAGTCCGCCCGCGAGGATCAGAAGCGCACTTGTCACGCCCATGGACCCGCTCATGCGACCGATCAGCAGATCCACCATTTCGGGTGGCGGGGCCTCGCCGAACTTTGCCAGCGTCATCGGGGTGGCCGCTGTGATCGCATCCGGGGCAACCGCGGTGGTCCATTGCTTGAGCGCTCCCCACGGCCCCTCGGCGGGCAGGGCCCATCGGGATGTGAGGGCTACGGGAAAACAGACATAGACGAAGCAGCGGCCCGTCATGGCCGGGTTGAAGACATTCCGCCCGAATCCGCCGAACACCTCCTTCCCAAAGGCGATGGCGAAGACGATGCCGAAGATCAACACGTGCCAGGGCACATTGGGGGGAATCACCAGGGCGAAGATGACGTCACTCACGAAGACCGCTTCACTGACCGGCTCGCCCCGACTCCTGCAGAACAGGTACTCCGTGAGGAAGCCAAACAGGCAGGACACGGCAACGACCGCCAGGGACCGCCACCCGAAGAAGTAGACCGAGCCCGCCATGCAGGGCAGGGAGGCAATCACCACGCGCCGCATGATCGCCTGTTTTCTCAGGATGGGTTTGGTTTTTTGCTGTGGAGGAGTCATCTCGCCTGTTCGGAAGTCAACTCAGCTAGGAGATCTGCCAGATCCGTCAAGGGACGTTTACACGCGTACTTTTCGCAGATATAAGCCGCAGGCCGTTCATTCACCGGTCCCATCCCTTCTGTGTAAGGGGCGAGAGCATTCAGCCTCCGGCCCTCTTCTCCATCGGAACAGAGCACCAACACCTTGTTGGGCAGGAACAACCTCTGGACCGCACGAAGCATGGCCTGCGTATCCTCCCCGGACGGATCGCCCGCGATGACGATCTCCCGGCTGGGGCCGATCATGAAATCCAGGGCCGCCAGGAACTGGGTGAACCCTGCCGGATACTGGACGACCGAAGACGCATAGGCCTGAAAGGTCTGATCCGCCCTTTCCTCCCATTCCGTCTTCCCCATCGCTCGGCCCAGGCGCATGAGATTCGAGGCAGCCACCGAGTTGCCCGAAGGGAGCGCGCCGTCGTAGGCCTCTTTGCTCGGCACGATCAGGGTCTCGTTCTCCTTCCCGGAGAAGAAGAAGCCTCCTTGTGCCCCATCCCAGAAGAGATCGATCATCGCATCCTGGAAGGTGACCGCCTCTTCGAGAAAGCGAATCTCCTGGGTTGCCTCGTACGTCTCGATCAGTCCCCAGACGAAGAAGGCATAGTCATCCAGGTATCCGGGAACCACCGATTCTCCCTCCCGGTAGCGCCGAAGGAGGAATCGCTTGTCTTTTACCAGTTTTTTCAGAATGAAATCAATAGCCTTGCAGGCCGCTTCTCTATAGGCGGGCTCCCCGAAGGCCTGGTATCCCTTGGCCAGGGCCGCGATCATCAGGCCGTTCCAGGAGGTCAGGACCTTATCGTCCTTCAGGGGGTGGACGCGTTTCTCGCGCACCTGAAAGAGCCTTTCTCTGCCCTCCTCCAGCGATTGCCTCAACGCGGCTTCCTGGATGCCCTCCCTTTTCGCAAACTGCGCAAGGTCTTCCACGATGTGGGGAATGCTTTTTCCCGCCTCGAAATTGCCGCCTGGCCGGATATCGTAGAATCGACAGAAGAGGTCTCCTTCTTCTTCACCGAGATGCGCTTTCACCTCCTCGGGGGTCCACACGTAGAAGAGACCTTCCTCTCCCTCGCTGTCCGCATCCTCCCCGGAGTAAAAGCCCCCCTTCGGCGATGTCATGTCCCGGAGAACGTAGGTGAAGATCTCCCGGGCGACGGCCCCGTACCGATCCTCTCCGAAGGCCTGATAGGCCTCCGTGTAGGCCAGGGCCAGAAGGGCCTGGTCGTAGAGCATCTTCTCGAAATGGGGCACCAGCCACTGCTCATCCACGCTGTACCGGTGGAAGCCGAACCCGATCTGGTCGAAGAGCCCGCCGTTCCGCATGGACGCGAGCGTCTTTTCGGTCATCGCCCGGGGCGCCTCGGTTCCGCTGCGGGCGTACCAACGGAGAAGAAACGTGAGGTTGTGGGGCATCGGAAATTTGGGCGCCTTGCCAAAGCCCCCCCATGACGGGTCAAAGGAGGAGGCGAGCTGTTCACAAGCTTTCGAGAGCGCCGTTTCGTCAGGGGCGTGCCCCGTGGCCGCCGCTTCCGATCGCGGCTGAAGAGCCTGGGTGACCTGTTCTCCCGCCTCCTCGAATCGAGCCCGATCCTGGCTCCAGAGCTCGGAAATCTTCTTCAGGAGGTCCACGAAGCCGGTCATCCCCATCCGGCTCTCCTTGGGGAAGTAGGTGCCGGCAAAGAAAGGCTTGCCCTCGGGGGTCATGAAGATGGTCAGCGGCCAGCCCCCTCCCTTGGTCATGGCCTGGCATGCGGTCATGTAGACCCTGTCCACGTCCGGCCGCTCTTCCCGGTCCACCTTGATCGAGACAAAGGACTCTTTGAGGACGCGGGCGACCCCCTCGTCTTCGAACGACTCGTGTGCCATCACGTGACACCAGTGGCACGTGGCATATCCGATGGAAAGGAAGACCGGCTTTCCCTCTTCCCGTGCCTTCCGGAAGGCCTCCTCTCCCCAGGGGAACCAGTCCACCGGGTTTTCCGCGTGCTGAAGAAGGTAGGGGCTCTTCTCTTTCGCGAGCCGGTTGGCCTTTTTCTTTTTCTGATCTTGATCCGGGCACATATGCTCTCCTCCCTCCCGATCCTCAGGAGGCTGCCACTCTGTAAACGGGCTGTCAGGGCAGCCCATATTTCTCTCGAAGGCGTATGGAAAGCTCCTGAACGCACGCAAAGGCCTGCTCCACGGTTTTTTCGCCGTCCGGATTGACGAGACAGCACGTGGCAGGAGAAAGCATGCTCTTCGCAAGCATCTCTTCCCTGTCGATGCCGCTTCGACCCAGCGCGTCCCACAGATCGGCCAGGCGCTGCTCCAGAGAATCGATGTCCTCCATACCGAAAGGCTCCTCGTTTGTCGGCACGATGCCCCAGACGAGGGAGCCGCCCTCTTGCAGGAACCGCTTTATGCTGGGCGCATAGGCAACAAAGACTTCCGCATTGGAGTACGTGTCCAGGGACAACACATCGATGTCCATGGTCAACAGGAAGTCCCAATCAGGATTCCCGCAGAGATGAATGCCGCGAGGCCGTTCGATCTGAGAGAAGAAGGCTTCCATGTCCTCCTTGGCCGCCACGTCTCCGTATCCTGACATGGCACTGAACAGAAATTGCAGCCCGGGTTCGTCGATGAACATGAATGCGTTCGCGTTTCGCTTCTTCAGTCGAGCGAGCTGCACGCTCGCCCGCTTCGCCATGAATTCCATCAGGAAAGGCCGCACCGTGTCGTCGAACAGGATCGGTCGTCCCTGTTCATCCACCACGTTGAACCCGAAACTGATCGGGCCCTCCAGCTGTCCCCGAATCCCGGGCCTTCCGGACAGATCCATGTCCAGGAACCGATGGTAGACCACCGAGTAGTCCGGACTGATATCGAAATAATCCGGATCTTCGAAATGGGCAAGGGTGTGTTCCAGCTCCGCGCCGAATTTTTCGTGGGAGAACTTGAGCGTCTGTCCCTTCACATCCAGCAGAATTCCGGGAAAGTGCTCTGAGGCCTGAACATACATGTCCTCGTAGTAGTTCACGAGGGGCAGTTGAGGCCAATAAGGGACGTCCAGAGACAGGGCCACATCCAGGGCCCGGTCTACATCCTTGTGAGGCATGACGGCCATGGCCGTTGTGAGCAAGTTTCCGGGTATTGACATGTTCGTAGTGTTCTCTGTATGTGCATGAGGGTGCTAAGGAAAGGGAAAGGAGAGGGAAGCCGGCGAATAAAGGTCGAACGAGCCTCGCCTGTGGGGGGGATTCCGGTCTCAGAGACCGGATACAGGCGAGCCCCGTTCTTCCTCGTTTTACCTCATTCTCCGGCGGCCGGAGGGGTGAAGACCCGCTGCCCCAACTCCTGATCGACCATAAAGAGGCCTCCGCCGTCCCCACCGATGAGCTTCAACTTCTGCACCACCTCGTCAACACTCGCCTCCTCTTCCACTTGCTCGCTCACGAACCACTGGAGGAAGTTGTTGCTGGCGTGGTCCTTCTCTTCGAGAGACAGATTCACCAGGTCATTGATGCGGCTGGAAACGAGACACTCGTGCTCGTACGCATCTTCAAAGGCCGCAAGGGGGGACTCCCATTCCTTCTGCGGCGCCTTTATCGCAAGGATCTCGACCCGCCCGCCCCTCTCATTGATGAAGTTGAAGAACTTCATCGCGTGTGTGCCCTCTTCCAGTGCCTGTGCATACATCCAACCGGCTGCCCCGGTCAGATTGATCGACTGGAAGTAAGCCGACATGGACAGGTAGAGGTAGCCGGAGAAGAGCTCCCAGTTGATCTGCTCGTTGAAGGCATCTTCGATCTTCTTTCCCAGCATGGCCCTCACCCTTTCCAGAGTCCGTGAAGATTGCAGTACTCCCGCGCTTCCACCTTCTCTGCTTTGATGTCGAACAGGGCCTCCGGGGTTTCACCCGGGTTCAGGAACTGGCGATACACCTTTCCGTCCGCCAGGATCTCGACCCACTCGATGTAGTGCTTCTCTTCCATCGGATGCGCAACACTGCCTACCGACACCTTCACGCCTTCGGCCGTACAATCTACCACCGGAACATGTTTTTCCTTGGCCGCGTCCACGGTGTTCTCCTTGAACAGCTTCATCTCCTTGCCGCAACAGACGAGTGAGCCCTTGCCCCCGTGCAGGACCTCAACGATGTTCCCGCATACTTCGCACTTGTAGATCTCCAGTTTCTGCGCCATGCTCTTTCTCCTCTCTCCTTCTGACGGGTTCAAAAAGATTCGTTCATCCATTTACCAGCTTTTGGGCTGCGCTCAGCGCAGCCTCATAGTCAGGCTCGTTCACCATCTCGCCCACGAGTTCCTCGTACCGGAGTGTCCCTTCCTGATCGACGACGAAAACCGCGCGGGCCAAGAGACGGAGCTCCTTGACGAGCACCCCGTATGCCTCGCCAAAGGATGCGTCCCGGTGATCGGACAATGTCTTCACCTGCTCAATGCCTGCCGCCCCGCACCAGCGTTTCTGGGCAAAGGGCAGATCCATGCTGATACCCAGCACGGCAACGTCGGGGCCCAACGCGGATGCCTCTTCATTGAACCGCCTCGTCTCCATGTCGCACACGGGCGTATCGAGGGACGGCACGGTCACGAGCAAACAGACCTTTCCCTTGAACGAGGAGAGGGTCACCTCCCCCAAATCGTTGTCAAGGAGGCTGAAGTCCGGCGCCTTGTCCCCCGCGCTGAGTCCGCCACCGACCAGCGTCAGGGGCATTCCCTGAAAGGTTATGAGTCCGGTTCTTTCTTTCACGTCGCTCTCCTTGCCGACATTTTCGGCTTACCAGTTCTCGGCCAGAAGTTCGAAAAAGGCCTGGGGATGGGCGCATGCGGGGCAGGACTGGGGAGCCTCGGTTCCCTCGTGCAGATACCCGCAGTTGATACAGCGCCACACAACGGGTTCACCCTTCTTGAACACCGTTCCGGCCTCCACGTTCGCCAAGAGCCCGAGATACCGTTTTTCGTGCTGCTTCTCCGCAACCGAAATCTTCTCGAACAGAATTGCGGCCACTTCAAAGCCCTCTTCTTTTGCCACCTGTGCGAACCCGGGGTACATCTCGGTCCATTCGTAATGCTCCCCCGCAGCTGCCCCCTTCAGGTTCTCTGCTGTCGTGCCGACCACCCCGGCCGGAAAAGCACCTTGAATCTCTACCTCGCCGCCTTCCAGGAGCGAAAAGAACCTTTTGGCGTGCTCTTTTTCCTGGTTCGCGGTTTCCTCGAAAATCTGGGAAATCTGAACGAAACCTTCTTTTCTCGCCTTGCCCGCGGCGTAGGTGTAGCGGTTCCTCGCCTGTGATTCGCCAGCGAACGCCGTCAGCAGGTTCTTCTCCGTCTTTGACCCCTTCAAATCCATTCTCTCTCTCCTTTCCGCCCGCTTTCCCCGGGCAACCGGTAGATTTAGGTGTAATTACTCCGCCAGAAATAAGATGTGGTTATCGCAAGGCAAAGGTGGGCCAACACACCAAGATTGAAAGCTTTATTACGATGAGAATTCATATGAAAGGGCCGGATCATTATTGATAATGGTTACTGATATTGAATTATAAGAAGGGATCAGGAAGTTGTCAACGGGATTATCAACCCCATTTTGCATATTTACTTTCACGATCGCCACTGATTTTGATGCAGGGTCGGTCCCAAAAGGCTCACGTAAGGGCTCCCTTTCCCCTTCACACGGATTCATCGCATAAGCCAACCCTCGAATTCGGGGACCGCCACCGATTCCCGTGTGGTCAGCTAATGCTGGGACAGGGTGCTAGGTCAGGAAGCTCATGGCCGACTTGATTCCGTGAACATGGTCGCCGATCAGGCGCATGCGCGCGAGTTCCTCTTCGCCCATGGGCCCGGCCTTGAGGGCCGTGAGGCCTGCGGCCATCTCGTCATCGTTCTTCGGGCCGCATACGGCCACGTGCACGGCGGGATGGGAGAGAACAAACCGGTAACAGTCCGGGGCCGTAGGTGGCGACATCCCGGAAGGCATCTTTTTCGGGTCGAGCAGGTCTCCCCACCGCGTGTTCGTGAAGGACACGATTCCGGGGCCTCCGTTCTCAGGCAGGGCGGGGAAGACCTCCTGCTCGGCTCCCCGGTGCGCCGCATTGTATCGGACGTGAAACACATCGTAGTTTCCGTCGTGCAGGTACTTCTGAAACAGCGGGCGTTGATGGGTCGAGATGCCCAGGCACCGAAAGCGCCCCTGCTCTTTCAGGCGCTCGACCACGCTCAGAATCTTCGGACTGGGGGGCCTATCATACCAGCCAAGGAGGAGAACGTCCGCCTGCTCGATCTTCAGGTTGCGCAACCCGACTTCCACGCTCCTCGGGATCCACGCGGCCTGTCGGACATAGCACTCCAGCACGACCACCAGTTCGTCCCGTTGCGATCGGGCAATCTCCCGGATCGCCTGGCCCATTCCAGGGGTTCTGACAGAGCCCCAGAAGAAGTAATTCACCCCTTCGTCAAAGGCCATCCGACACGCTCTCTCGGAGACCCCGTAAGCGGAGCCGATACCCAGCCGGGAAACCTTGATCCCCGTGCGGCCCAGAGACACCTGTTGCGCGAGATCGCTCATCGTTTCTCCCCTCCTTCCCCTTCTCTCTTCTCCGGAATCCGGGGCAGGCCCAGGAGTTCGAAAATCCCGAACAGGTTGACGGCCATTCGTCTGACCAGGTCCTTGAATCGAGCAGATAAGCCCATGATGGCCCTCCTTGTCATCCACGGACGCTTCCGTGGACCGGCTTGTCCAATCTCTTGCGGTTCCCGCATCAAGATGCTAGATCGGTATGCGTTTGTAAAGAGACTTGCAGAGAGACAGGAGACGAAACATTTCTCCCCCTTTCCGAATCAATTATTGATAATAGAATTCGCATAGAAACAGGTTCCGTTTCAATCATTTTCAAAAGGCGTTTTAAGTTTTGAGAGGAGACAACCACCCATGGGAACCCCAGACCTCAGCCCCTACAAGGAAATGTTGGAGAAATTCCAGGGAAGACGTCGGGAATTGCTCGACGACTCCGACCGCTATCACGCACCCGGCCTACCCCTGAAGTTCCTCCGGCAGCAGGCACATTTTACCACGCCCGCCAGCAACTACGACATGGCGCTCAAGGCGGTCGAGAAGGGAAGCAGCGCTGCGGCCAAGATCCTGGACAAGTTCCACATCTCCCTTGCGGAACTCTCGGAAACGCTCGAGGTCCCCGTGGCCACCCTGGAAGCCGAACTCGAAGTGGACGCCCGTTCGCCCTTTGTCATGATTGACAGCGAGGATGCCCAGGCCCTCCGGGAGGACGTGATCCTGCGCGGCTGCGAGAACGCGATCAGGGTGTTCCGCGAAGGGGATTGGGGGCACACCCTTCGATTCTACAGGCCGAGCGGTCTGCGCCTGGACTTCTGCCTGGACGACCTGGTCACCGTTCTCACGGCGGCAGGCCGGGACTTGAGCCCCGAACAGTACCCCGTGGACGGGGTCGTCTGGCCAAAGGCTGAACAGCCGGAGGAGATCTCTTTCGTGTGTGAGGTGCTCGAAGGAATCGAAGAGCGTCTCGGGCTGGAAAAGAACCAGATCAAACTCGAGTTCCTGGTCGAGTCCGGCTGGGCAGTGGCTCAGCTTCCCCTTCTCGTCAAGGCGGCCATGCCCCGACTCGCCGGAATCATCTTTGGAATCGCCGATTACTCGGCCGACATCGGGCTCCCGACGATTCACAACGACCACCCGGTCTGCGACTGGGCCCGGGCGGCCATCGTCAACATGGCGGGCACGGTCGGTGTGCCGGCCATCGACAACATGACCGTGGACTACCCGGTTGCAGACAGCCGCCTGTCCGGCGGTGAAAATCACCTGTTCATCAAGAAGCGCATCAAGCACGTCTTCGACGACGCCCGGCATGGAGAGCAGCTCGGTATGGACGGCAAATGGGTAGGCCATCCTCTGCAACTCTTTGCCGTTCGCCTCGCCTACCGGCTGGCGCTGCCCGAGGAGGAAATCCGCTCGGAGACCGACAAGATCCTGAGCTATGCCCAGGCCGTGGCCGACGAACAGGGGGCCACGATCATCGAAGGCGTGATGAGCGATCGCGCCACGGACCGGCACGCCCGGAACAAGCTGCGCAAGGCGATCGCTCTTGGGCTCCTGGATGCGAAAAAGGGCCTCGAGCTCGGGCTGATCAGCGAGCAGGAGCTGAAGGAAATCAGTTGACGGAGAACGTATGGCCGAAAGAGAACCCGCAGCCGATGACCTGCTGAGCCGGGCGGAGGAGGCCCTTGACGCGGCCCGCAGGCTGATGAACAAGACGCTGAGGGCCCTTAACGATCGGACAGTCCGCGATGGAAGGGTTTCCCCGGACGCCATGGACAGCATTCAGTCGGTCTGCTATGACATCGCCCTGAGTGCATCGGAACAGACGGCTGCCCGCGCCGTTGTCGACTACGCCCGTAACGCTCGTGACGCTCGCAGCCGCGAAGGAAACGGGTCGTGTCTCGAGGAAAGGATCGCGTCCCTCTTTGTGGCAGAGGGGGTCCAGAACCTCCGCAATCGGGTTGCCTTCCGAACCGAGGACTTCGGACTCACCTGGGATGACCTGGCCCGCACCCTGGATCGGAGCGATGTTCAGTCCTTCTGCTCCGGACAGCTGGCAGGTGCGAACATGACGGAGATCGCAGATGCGGTCCGGCAGGCAGAGGGCAGCACGGGGAGTCCCCTTCTCGAAAAGGAATACGAAGAGGTTCGGGAGAAGTTTCGATCCTTTGCCGATCGCGTCGTCCTTCCCCTGGCGGACCGGATCCACAAGGAGAAGAAGCTCGTACCGAACGAGATCCTCGAACCACTAAAGGAAATGGGCGTCTTCGGCCTCTCGATCCCGAAACGATTCGGGGGGCAGCAGGATGACGACCGGGAAGACAACCTGTCCAGGATCCTGGCCACCGAGGAACTCTCCCGGGGCTCCCTGGGTGCGGCCGGGAGCCTCATCACACGTCCCGAGATCCTGGCCCGGGCCATCCAGGCAGGCGGGACCAGGGAACAGCAGGAGCGCTGGCTGCCCCGGCTTGCAGCAGGGGAAACCCTGGGCGCTGTGGCCGTTACAGAGCCGGATTACGGCTCGGACGTGGCGTCCATGAAGGTCAAGGCGGAGCGAACCGACGGGGGATGGCTCCTCAAGGGAACCAAGACCTGGTCCACCTTCTCGGGCAAGGCAAACCTCCTGCTGGTGCTCGCCAGGACGGACCCGGACCCGGCGAGGGGCCACAAGGGGCTATCCCTGTTCCTCGCGGAGAAGCCGTCCTTCGACGGCCTCGAATTAGAACACGTCCAGCCGGGAGGCGGAAAGATCCGGGGCGGGGCCATCCCTTCCATCGGGTATCGGGGAATGCACTCCTTCTGGCTCGTTTTCCAGGACTATTTCGTTCCGGACGAATGCCTGCTGGGAGGCGAAGACGGGCTCGGCAAGGGCTTCTATTATCTGATGGCCGGCTTCTCGGGGGGCCGAATCCAGACCGCCGCCCGTGCCGTGGGCGTAATGCAGGCAGCCTTTGAACAGGCCCTTTCGTACTCGTCAAGAAGGACCACCTTCGGGAGACCCATCGGAGACTACCAGCTCACCAAGGTCAAGCTGGCCCGAATGGCCGCCCTCGTCGCCACGGGCAGGCAGTTCACCTACGCGGTGGGACGCATGATGGATCGAGGCGAAGGCCAGCTGGAGGCCAACATGGTGAAGCTGTTCACGTGCAAGGGCGCCGAGTGGCTCACGCGCGAGGCGATGCAGATTCATGGGGCCAAGGGCTACGGAGAGGGCTCACCGGTGAGCCGCCATTTCGTGGACGCCCGCGTCCTGTCCATCTTCGAGGGCACGGAAGAGATCCTGGCCATCAAGGTGATTGCCCGCAGCCTGATCGAACAGGGCGTGTTCAACTGAAACGCTCCGGCCGCGTTAGCGACAAGAGGTCCAAGAAAATGCCTGTCACCTTCTCAGCCCCTCCGCAACAAGCGTTGGCCCCAGGCCGGGAGGCCATCGCAGGCCGCGCACGCTTCCCGCGATACGGTCGATACCTGGAGGACTTCGTCCCGGGCACCGTGTTCGAGCACCCGCGGGGGTTCACCATCGACAAGGGGGTTGCCCGATCGTTTGCGGCTGCTTTCCTGCACGCAAATCCGCTGTATCTGAACGACGAGTATGCAAGGGCCCACGGATTCCCTGCCTCGCCTGTCTGCCCGCAGCTGGTCTTCAATCTCGTCCTTTCCCTGGGCGTGCAGAACGATTCCGAAAAGGCGATGGCCAACCTGGGGTACTACAACGCCAGGTTCTTGAGGCCTGTCTATCCCGGCGACACCCTCCGCGCATTGACGCGCGTCCACGACTGCCGGGAACGGGGAGAGGGCAAACCGGGCATCGTCCACATTCACACCCTTGGCCTGAATCAGTCGGATCAGGTGGTCCTGCAATACGAGCGCAAGATCATGGTGCCCCCGAGCGGGAAGGCTTCGGACAAGGCGGCCACGGGCCCTGCCCGGTCCCCAAGCTTCCCGTGGGAAGAGGCCGCCGCCGTGGAGCTTCCGATCGCCAAGGGCCCCTACCCGACCGGGCTCACGGGAGACAAGACGTACCTGGAGGACTTCGCGCCGGATGACATCATCGTGCACGAGCACGGGCGAACCATCACGGACGAGCACATGTACTGGACCTGTCTCGTGGACAACACCCATCCCCTGCACACGGATCGCCTCTACAGCACCGGACAGGGCGGCCCGATGAGCGGGGAGCCGATCGTCTACGGCGGTCTGGTCTTTGCCTGGCTGGAGGGACTGGCCAGCCGGGACATATCGGAGAATGCCCTCTGGCAACTCGGCTTCACGGAGGGCTATCACACCCAGCCCGCCCAGTCGGGGGACACCGTTGCGGCCCTGTCGCGTATCCTGGCGATCGATCCCGGCCCGCCCGAAATGGACGCGGGTATCCTGACGCTGCAGCTGATCGGCGTGAAGAATGTGACCGGCCCACGAGCTTTGGAAGAGCACGGTGCAGACCTGTTTATCAAGGAAAACGACAAGAAGAAGCTCGGCAAGGAGAAGATCCCTTCCAAGATCTTCGAGATCGAACAACAGTTTCTCGTTAAGCGGGGAAACTCGAGGGAAAAGGTGAAAGGTCAAAGGTGAAAGGGAGAAGAAGCCCTTAGCTTCTACTTGGCTGTTGGCACCCACTGGTTTCGGGCACGGGCACGCACTCGGGCACGGGCACGAACAAAAAAGCCGAAAAGCTATTGCTTCAACCGTTGAACTCTTTAGCCTGGAGGGTGAAATGAGCAAGGATCCGAAGGACATGAGTCGGGAGGAACGCAAGAACATGGAATACAGACGGGTTCCCGAGGTCCCCGTGGGAACGGTCCCCCCTTTGGGCGTGCTCCCGGAAAAGATGCACGCCTGGGTCATCCGGGAAGAGCGGTTCGGCGAGCCCTTGCAGTCCTTCCGGGAGGAGATGATGGATCTCCCGGAAATCGGGGTAAACGAAGCCCTCGTCCTGGTGATGGCCGCAGGCGTAAACTACAACGGCGTGTGGGCCGGCCGGGGCAAGCCCGTCTCCGTGACGCGCATGACGGGAAGGGACTTTCACATCGCAGGGTCCGACGCTTCGGGTATCGTGTGGAAGGTGGGCGAAAACGTAAAACACTGGCGCCCCGGAGACGAGGTGGTCTTGCACTGTAATCAGTCCTGTGACACGTTCTGCGGCCAGTGCGCGGGCTACGACCCGATGATGTGCCAGAGCCAGAAGATCTGGGGGTACGAGACCCCGTATGGAAGCTTCGCGCAGTTCACCAAGGTGCAGGCCCAGCAGCTTCTCCACAAGCCGAAGCAGCTGAGCTGGGAAGAATCGGCAAGCTACGGACTGACCTACTTCACGGTCTTTCGGTTGCTTGTGGACAGGGCGGAGCTCAAGCCGGGCGAGAAGGTGCTCGTCTGGGGGGCGGCCGGCGGGCTGGGGGTGTTCGCTGTTCAATTGATCAAGAAGATGGGGGCCGAGTGCGTGGGTGTGGTCAACTCGGATGAAAAAGGAGAGTTGATCATGAAGCTCGGCGCCAAGGGATACATCAACCGGAAGAACTTCCCGAACCTTGCCTGGAAGGACAACTCGACGCCCGAGGAAGCCAAGGCCCGCTTGCAGGACTGGAAGGCCTTTAGCAAGGAATTCCAGGCGAAGATGGAGACCAACCGGGGCCCGGACGTGGTCGTGGAACACGTTGGAAAGGTCACCTTCCCGCTCTCCGTCTGGATCCTTCGCAGGTTCGGCCGGGTGGTCATCTGCGGGGCCACCTCGGGCTATGACCTGAACTTCGACGTGCGCCACCTCTGGATGCACCAGAAGAAGATCATCGGCAGCCATTTCTGCAACGGCGAGCAGGCGGCCCGGGCAAACGAGCTTCTCATCTCCGGAGAGATCAAGCCTGTCATGACGAAGCGTTTCACCTGGGAGGAGATCCCGACCGCCCACGACCTGATGGCGAGGAACCTGCATTTCGGAAAGTTCTCCTGCCTGGTGAGCGCACCGGCCTTTGACCTCAAGAACACGGACGAGGCCCGGAGCACCAAGAAGTCGGAAAAGGCAGCCTAGCAGGGGTCAGGGATCCACCCGAGAAGAAGGGGCCTCATATCCCCCAAGTCACTCCGTCACCAGGAACGTCCCGTAGTATTGATAGAGGGGTAGAAGGGTTGGGTCCTCACGTTTGAAATATGCGCACTTGACCCCTGCCCACGCCCAGTCCCCGGTGACCTCTACGAGGAGTTCCTCGCCGGGGGAGAATATGGCGGGAATGGTGAAACATCGGTTATAGGTATAGTCGCTAAACCGAGTCGTCTCGTCTAACTGAAGCTCGATGAACCACCCACAGGATCCTCCCGAATCCCAGGCCGTAGGAGGTGCGGGATCAAAGCAGGCTTCCGTTTCAACGGGTCCCGAGGGAGGAAAGATATCTGTATCTGTCGTGCATCCAGCCAGGCCCATCACGATGAGAACCAAGAAGAAAAAGAGCTTCGGTCTCGTAGCGTCCATGTTCATCCCCCTCATCGGCTGATCCCTGTCAGATCATTTCATTCTATAACGAACAAGAACCATGTGCCAAGAGATTTCCTTGTCCGTCTTCTCCCCTTGACGCGGAATCCCCTTCTCTCCCATAATCCCAAAGAACGACCGCGCCCCAAACCTGCGAGCGGAAAGGCCGGGAATGGCGGAAAGAGAGACGGCCAGCGAAAATGACGGGAGCTTCTACGTCAAACATTCACGAGGCGGCAGCCTCGTGCTCCGGTTGAGCGAGCTCGCCTGGGAAACCGAGTTCTTCGGCAGAAGATTCGGCAGGCTCGCGATCGATCTGGAGGGGATGCAGGATTTCGACGCGGAGGACCTGGAAGAGCCTTTACAGGAAGTGCTGTCCTTTGGAGATCGAAACGGATTTGACCTGATCGAGTTCGAACTCGACACGTCATGGATCCACCGTTTCTGTCTGTTCGAAGACAAGGGCTTCCGCCTCGCAGACACAAGGATGCGTTTTCTCACTTTGAAGCAGAGGCAGGAGATGCAGAACCTGCCACCCCCCACACGGGAAACCTGCCTTGCATCCGAGGACATGAAGGAGGAGATTCTCGCACTGACGAGCAGGGCTTTCGCAGCCAACCCCTCCTTCGACTCACGGTTCAAGAACGAGAGCTTCTTTTCAAGGTCGGAGACGGAGCGATACTACGCAGCCTGGATAGAGAACTGCATGGGGGACAGGAATGCCCTCTTCGCTGTCGCGAGAGACGAGGGCAGAATCGCGGGCTATCTCATTTACGTAAAGCGAGGAGAGCACAGGGGGAAGCCCCTGTACAAAGCCGCCTTGATGGCGGTGGACCCGGATTGCCGCGGGAAAAGGGTATACTTTGACCTGCGATCCTTTGTTTACAGACAATTTTCTGAGCCTGAGGTCTACCTGGACACAACCACACAGCTGAGCAACCTGCCGGCGATCCGGAATCTCATCCGAACACAGAAGACTCTGGAGAGCATACGGCTCTGCTTCTACAGGCAGGGACCGGGGGCATCCGGAAGACTCCATACCAAGGATTTGCAGGACCGCAGAATCACGCTCGGGTTGAGCGAAATGAAGTGGGAAAGCGAATTCTTCGGAAGGAGGTTCGGCCGCCTGGACTTGAGCACGCAAGATGTTCGTTGTGTTGAAGCCGATGCACTCGACCAGGCCCTGAAGGACACGCTGAAATTTGGTGATCAGAGCGGATTCGATGTGATCGAGGGCCAACTCGACATATCCTGGTTGCACCACGTGCATCTCTTCGAGAGAAACGGCTTCCGTCTGGTGGATACGAAGCTGCGCTTTGTCACATGGATGCCCAAGGCGGGGATGAAGGATCCGGCGGTGGCGGAGGGCGAAGTCGGATTTGCGTCCGTTGACATGAAAGAAGAGATCTTGCGCTTGACCCACAGCGCGTTCACGCATAACCCGTCCTTCAAGTCCCGGTTCAACAACGAGCGGTTCTTCACGAAGTCGGATACGGAGAGATACTACGCGGCCCGGATCGACAACTGTCTCGGCGATCCGGACACCCTCTTCGCCGTCATGAGGGATGAGGGAAAGGTGGTGGGCTACCTTGTCTACACAAAGACAGGAGCACAAGAAGGTGAGCCTTTGTACAAAGCCGCGTTGGCCGCGGTGGCCCCGGAATATAGAGGAAGAAGGATCTACTTTTCCATGGGGTCCTTTGTGTACAGGCATCTTCCCGGGGACGGAGCCTACCTGGACATGACCACGCAGCTTTCCAACCTCTCGACCATCAGGAATTTGATCAAGGCTCAAAGGAATCCGGACAGCATACAGCTGGTCTTCTATAGACGCAGGGAGGATGGCCTCGCCGCCAATCCCACCTAGCCCGTGCGATCCTCAGATAAGAATGGTCCGGAAATCGCCCTGATCAAATTGGACAACCCATTTCGTACGATTTTATGAAATGGTTGTTAGCCATTCATGCACGGCCACACGGGGTGATAATGGATACGGCCTCCGAGGCGCCTTGGTTCAGGCCGCCTGTTAGCGCCCCGTCTGCCCGAAATCCCCCTTTCTGGCTCTCCCTTCGGACTCTGGCCGCGATCGGACCCCGGACCGTGGTCATCGCTTTCTTCTCGTTCTGTCCCTCACACAGCCGGCCACAACATATGGAACCTCTTTCTCTTTGCTCGGTGATGATATGCACCCAGGCACGCCCGTTTAGAACGTTGACGACTTGAAGAATGCATGAAAATGAACACAGATACCAACTTCATTCAGGTCATGGAGGACCATCTTCCCGGGAGAATAGGGCATTCCGTTTCAAGACGCATCAAGGGTGCTGGTGGATGTACCGCTCGATCGCCGTGAAGTTACATGGATCCTGCGCAGGAGGAAAAGAGGGCCCGATCCATCAGTCGAAGTACTCTATTGAGCCTGTTCTGTGGGTCGTGGGAGTTGTGTCCAGCGAGAAATGATCCAGGGCGCCCATAACCAAGCAAAGAATAATCCCGAAAATGATGGCAATTGCGATGTGATAGAGAGAATCCGTTGATTCTTCTGGATCTTTTGGCAAGGGCTTGCGTCGGATGGGACGGCGTGACTCCCTGTTCTTCGTCTTGGGATACTTCTTTTCCATTTCAGGCTCTCTCTCACTCTTGTCCAGCATCGATCTTCACTTTCGACAGCAATCATTTTTCCTCTATAGACTCTATGACTGTCTCAAGGGTAATTGGTTCAAAATATTTCATCCCAAGGCCATGGCCGATATGGACTTCCCGAAAGTTCGTTTTCGCGCGTGTGCGAGCGGTGTTATAATCTTCCACAAGAGTGTCGTGCCAACTCAACATTGCTCTGGTTTCTGGTTATGATATAGAGAGAATGGCACAAATTCAGACATTTAGAGGAATGGAGAGGATGATGGAAGGCAAACGAGTTGAAGAAAGCAGTGTGGTGTTGTGCCACGTGATGCTGCCCCAGGACGCAAACCCCGCCGGGCTGGTACATGGTGGCGCGATTATGAAACAGATTGATAATGCGGCGGGAGTCGCTGCTACCAAACATACGCGAACCGTATGTGTAACTGCCTCGATCGATCGGTTGGATTTCTATCATCCGGTTCAAGTGGGAAATCTGGTGACCTTCAAGGCAAGCTTGAACCAGGTGGGGAGAACATCCATGGAAGTCGGGGTGAGGATTGAAACCGAAGATCTTCTGACGGGCAAGAAAAACCACACAGCATCTGCTTATTTGACATTTGTGGCTTTTGGCCCTGATTTCAAGCCTGTTGAAATCCCTCCATTAATTCTTGATAACGATGTGGAGAGAAGACGGAATCGGGAAGCCGAAAACAGGCGTAAAATAAGGCTTGCTGAAAAAAAGAATGAAAAACTGCACCAAGAAGATGTCGACAATTGCGAGTGTGACTAATTCTACGGAAAGAATGCTGATTTGTCCTTCCTTCAAAGTGCGGTCCCCGAAGATCAGGGCATCTTTATCGCCTACTGGATATGCCGTATTCTCGGGGTCCGGCCCCAGGGTTCTACGGCGACTTGCGCCTATCTGACCTACATGCGTTCAGCAACATTTCATCCGGAAAGTCAAGGGATTGATAATCCGGTATGGGCGGCCGTCTATCGACAGCCTCCTAGAGCCTCTGGATCAGGTAGAGATAGGTCGGCATCCGAGCCCGCATCTTCACTTCCCGGAAATCCCTCACGAGCTGCCTCTTTTCGTCTACTTCCAGGGGCACCCCGTCCAGAAGGGGAGAGAGATAGAGTGCGCCTTTCTCCCAATATCGATCCAACTTCTCCCGGGTCAGGGACACGAGGGAGGGCAGGTGACCGGGCGGGAGTTGTCTTCCGCAGACGAAATTCGCCGAGACCTCGATGTTCGGGTAGTCTCTGTTGATCTCGAGCATTCTCTCGAAGGTTTCCTCCACGAGTCGGGCGGTGATGGGCTTTCCGATTGCCTCCAGGGTCTCCGGGTCGGCAGATTCCAACCCGATATTGATGTGCGTGTGGAAGGGCAGCCCGTGGATCATCCGGAAGACATCCTCTCGGGAAGAGAGAAGAGAATCTACGCTCCCGAACAGGAAGAGCCGGGCGCCCTTCATGCGGGAAGTCTCTATCTCAAGGGTTTCGTAGGCCCTGCTCGCCGCGAACTCGATCGGTTCGCCGCCGGCCGCCAGGGCATCATGATGGGCCAGGAAGATGGAGTTGTAATTGCCGAGATCCCGTGCGTAGAGCTCTCGCAACCCCTCGATCTGCGCCCGGACGTTGTCCGGGCTTCGCGGCTGAAAGGTCCGGGCGGATTTCACGCTGCAGAACGCGCAATGATAGAGACAACCGTCGGCCACAACAACCGGAATGACGTCATAGTCCACGTGTCGCGTGTCCGGCGGCAGAACCGTCAAACGGCCACCGAGCAGGGAGTGAAACCGTTCCGCTCGATTGAGCAATTCTCCCGGGTCGTTCTCACAGACACCCTGGACGAAGTCCTTGAGCGACCCGGCCGGGATGTCCGGCAGGAATTGCCTCAATCTCTCGCAGAGCGATCCCCACGCCTGCAGGGCCGCCTTCACCGGGTCATTCTGAAAGGGGTCGTTCCTGAATATGCAGTTGCTCCGATAGGGCAGACGCGGGACGTAGTACTCGCCGAATAGATCGAAGATCTCCCTGTACTCGCCCGCCGAGTAGTAGACCCAGTCGCCTCCCGCGGTACGCTTCAGCCATTCGGCAGGGTGCGGCCAGTTCGGCCCCCGCCCCTGCAGGAACCTCAACTCCCCGTTCAGGCCGAACTGGCAGATGATCTCAGACGAGGCAATTTCGGAGAAACACCCGTAACGCAGAGGATAGCTGACTTTTGTGTAGTCCCTGGAACCCCGCTTATTGATTACAATTTCGAGGTCTCCCAACCGATGATTTTCCATCTTCTCTGTATACCACCTCCGGGG
>Ga0180434_10000754_pt1 | contig 47393 bp, 37 predicted proteins | sample SS_ome_7_FD_132453 | JGI IMG/M metagenome (GOLD analysis project Ga0180434, IMG submission 132453) | Hypersaline lake sediment archaeal communities from the Salton Sea, California, USA - SS_1_D_2 metaG | ecosystem: Environmental > Aquatic > Non-marine Saline and Alkaline > Hypersaline >... | reverse complement strand
TCTCATCTGGACAGAGTTCTTCCTGCCATGGGTTATGGAAAGAAACAAATCGAAGAGCTAGCTCAGACCATTGATCAGAGCCAATGCGACCTGGTGCTCAGCGGCACTCCCATTGACCTGGGAAAACTGATAAAAACAAATAAGAAAATACTCCGCGTCTCTTATAATCTCGAGGAAATCGGATCACCTAACCTTGAGGAAATCCTAAAACAGTTCTGATGAAAAGAAAAATAGCATTGATTGCATTTGGCGGTAATGCCATTTTGCCAAAAGAACAGCGCGGACTTCAATCTGAACAGATGAAGAATGCCCAGAAAGCAGCTCGACTGATAAGCCATATTGTAAAGAAAGGGTATGATCCCATTGTAGTTCATGGAAACGGCCCTCAAGTAGGCAACCTTTTGATCCAAATGGAGGAGTCAATAAACAAAGTTCCTCCTTTTTCTCTAGAAGTCTGTGATGCCATGACTGAAGGAAGCATGGGATTTATGCTCGAAAAAGCGATTATTAACGAACTGCGAAAAAACTCAATAGACAAGCATGTGGGGTCGTTAATAACCCAAGTAGTGGTTGATAAAGAAGATCATGCTTTTGATAATCCTACCAAACCTGTGGGTCCATTCTATTCCAGATACAGAGCTCAAATGCTTAAGCGGGATAAAAAATGGGAAATGGTCGAAGATGCAGGAAGAGGCTACAGAAAAGTAGTCCCTTCCCCTAGGCCTATCGACATTGTCCCTAAAAAGGTTTTGTATGACCTTGTTCATTCAGGAAAAATTGTCATTGCTGCCGGAGGAGGTGGAATACCTGTCATCATCAATGGGAGGGGCCTTTTCCAAGGAGTAGAGGCGGTTATTGACAAGGATTTTGCCTCAAGCTTGATTGCAAGAGAAGTCGCTGCAGATCTTTTTATTATCCTTACTAACACCACGTGTGTATATCTGAATTTTGGAACTCCGGATGAAAAGCCCATAAAAAAAATGACTGCAGAACAAGCGTATAAATACCTTAAAGAGGGACAGTTCCCCCCAGGTTCCATGGGTCCAAAGATAGAAGCAGCTATTGAATATATCAATAATGGCGGCAAAAAAGTGATTATCACTTCAGCAAATCATCTCAAAGCAGCAATCATAAATCGTTCTGGAACCACCATTGTCCCGTCTTCTTAGGGGGGGGAAATGAATAAGAATCTATTATCTCTAGATAAAATTTCTGTATATCAATTCAGTAAACTCATAGATCTTACATTTAAAATGAAAGAAAAGCCAAACAAGTTCAAGGATAGTCTCTCAGGATTTATAATTGGAGGAATGTTTCAAAACACATCTTTCCATTCTAGTGCTGTTTTTCAAGTCGCTGTTTCTTCGTTGAAAGGAGAAGCTGTATGTATAAAATACTCTGATTTACAGAATAAAGAAAATAAATTATCCCAATTATCATGCCAATGTCTGGATCGCTGGATGGATGGGATAGTCATAGAAACAAGCAACCATAATCACCTTACTGAGATGGAAGGAATTGTAAAAATCCCCATAATAAATTTTGGCTCAGACTGTTTCTCTCCCTGTCAGGCTTTAGCCGATTTTTTTACTATAAAAGAGCATTATAAAGATTTTACAAACATCAAACTTGCTTTTATTGGAAACCAAAAAAATATTTGTCACAGTCTACTGTTAGCCTCAGCCCTAGCAGGTACTTATATCCATATTGCTGTCCCCAAAAACAACGAACCAGAACAAGAAGTGATAGATTTGGCAAAGAGGAAAGGAAAAGAAACCAGATTCAACTACAAGTTAACACAAAACCCACAAGAAGCTGTTTCAAATGCTGATGTTATATATTATTCATACTTGAGTCCGGATTCTTCCTCAAAGAACGAAAAAGAATTTCATTTTAAAAATCCTCTTCTTTCCTCCATCAAAAAAGATGCCCTTTTTATGTTCAGCATTCCATCTGAGGAAAGAGAGAAAAATTTGCAAAACAGGATCCCTTCAAATCAATCGCTAATTTTTAGTCAAGCTGATAATAGACTTCATATTAAGAAAGCGATTATGGTATCATTAGTAAAAGAAAAGAAAAGAGAAATATAAAAATGGCTAAGTTAAGTGAAAACACAAAAATAATAAAAGCTGATCTCGAATTTATACAGAAAAAGCTTTCAAAACAAGATAAAGTGCCCACTTTATCCGAATTGACAGAAAGCCTAGCTTATAAAAAAAATGCAAGACAACTAAACCAAGAAGTCTTAAAATACGATCCCAGCTGCAAATATGAAGTCAATGACCTGATTTGCAAAGAATATGACGAACCTCTTGTTGTAAGCAGTAAAGAAAAAAAACATTTTAAGGGTAAAGTCGTACTCAAAGTCACAAACAAAATCAATTATCCCGATTATAACTGTGAAATGCTCGAGGTGGATTATACCGGGGGAGGAATATTTCGCAAACATATAGACTATATGAAAAGAAAAAACACCCATGTCCTTTTACCAACAGCAGAAGGAGAAGCCAAAAGTCCTGAAGTTATCAAAAAAGAAGACGACCCAAGACTTCACAAACTGCCTATGACAGAAAAAGACATGAAAGCCCTTGAGGCAAACCTTAGAAAATCTATCTCAAAATCTGATAAATTCTTTGGCTGGAACGAACACTGGCAACTAACCAAAAAGAGAGTTGAAATTACGGATAACAAAATAAAAAAAATTGAGAAATACTTACAAGAAAAAAATCAATCTGCTTCAACCGAAGAACTCATTAAAAAGTTTTTCAACATAAAAGCTGAAGATGATAAATTTGATATTTATTGTTTGAGTCTAAACCATACACTGAGTAAGAACTATAAAAAGACATTTATCAGCGTTTCTTCTAAAAATTGGGGCAAATGGTTCCTTAAGGAAACCTTAAATTCTTATTTAGAAGACAAGCCTTTATCCGCAGAAAAAGCAAAACTTCCCCACTTTGATGAGGATCAGTATGAGCCGATTAAAACAAAAGAACAAAAATTTCCCCTCAAAATTTATCTTTCATGGAGAGAAGTGATATCAGGCGGAATAAAAATGCCCCCTGGATTTAAAAGAGAACTTTCAAACACAATAGAATATATATTTGCTGATGAAGAAGATGGAAAAGAATTCACTGCATTCTACTATCCCTCTCACAACATATTTTTAGGTTTGGAAGAATTCTATAAAAAGCACCTTATCCCCCAAGGTGCCAGTCTGACTTTAAAGAAAAAAGACTCAAACCGAATAAGTATCCGTCTAAAAAAATCAAAAAAGAAACTATCTCTCCCATATCTTGAATATCATGCAAAAAAGGATGATTTTTCATTAGCTGAAAAAGAAATCTCAACTAATGCTCTTCCCAATAAAATAATCTTTATTGAATATGAAACCCTAAAAAATCTGCTTGAATTGACAGATAAGACAAAGAATAAAGACCTTCGTGAACTTATCATCACAGTATTTAAAAATTTCGGTTTTGAGGGAGAAAGGCAAACTCTACACTACAGAAAAGCATTCCATCTTGTTGATCTCCTCAAGCATACCTCCCTTGAAGACATAGAAAAAACCTTATGCTTATCACCAGAATTCGCTATGTCAGAGAAAAAGAAGGGCTTATTCTTTTATCATGAGAAGATCAAAACCGAAAAAGAATTAAAATTCGAAGAACCACAAAAAATTGAAGAAGAAAGAGAAGCTGAAAAAAAAGCAATGGAGATTCAAGAGGACACCCTCCCTGAGATCGGTACCGTCGGTGAAATCAGCACTCCTGAGGTCCATCTTGAAGAAAAAAAGGAAATAAAACCACCTAAAAAAAGCAAGCCTGTCAAGAAAAAAGAAAAGAAAAAAACCAAACCAAAGCCCCCTCCGAAAGAGGAAGAAGAAATCGTTATTGAAGAGCCTGCCCCAGAGAAAAAACCAAGAAAGGTCGAAAAAAAGGAAGCGGATTTTGCTAAGCCAGCACGCAGTAAGAAAGGAAAAAAGCGGATAATTGAGGAACAAATAGAACAAGAAGAGTCAGAATTAGAAGCCTTCTTTGCCGTAAAAACAGATGAAGAAAAAGGTTTAGAAGAAGCAGAAGAAATAGAACATCTGAAATCCAAACCAAAAGAAAAGAAAAAGTACAAAAAACCTGAAGAAAAAGAACCATTATCAGGCGGCTTATTTGGAGAGAAACTAAAATCTGCTTTGAATAAAAAAGAAGACAAAAAATCAGAAGAAGAGAAAAAGTAAATCCCACAAAATATACAATGACAATATTTTGTTGATCATTAACAATTTTTTGTTATTTTATCCTGATTCCATCCTCTTGATTCAACCTAAACATTCTCTTTTCAGTAGCTTAGGTTATGGCATAAAAATTGCAGATTATAATAGAAAAAAGCGAAGCGAGGCATCATGAGAATACATAACTTTTTAAAACGTAACTTTAAAATCTTAAGTATCATAGGGATTGTGAGTTCATGGCTGACCATAGCCTTTATTTGGGGAGGATTCGTCACTCTTCCTTTAATTAGCTTCATCATCACCGGTGGATTCTTCGGACTTGCCTTTGCTGGGGCATCTCCATACTAACACTTAAATAAAGCAAAATAATTTTCTAACCTGGATTATTCACGAGTCGAGGTTGTAAGCTTGAAGAAATTCAGGTGTGGCTGAAGCGACATTGAAGATTTAGCCTTCTGAGTGCTGTATTTGAGGGAACTCAGCGAAGCTGAGCTGCGAGCATGTTTGACCCACGGACGGGGGGAGTTGCGCAGCAGCTGAGAACACAGTTCGAAGAATGGCGTTAAAAATCTGAAGTAAGCGACAGTCATATCTGAATTTCATATCGGCTTGCCTCAATGGGTGAAAAATGGCGATGAAAATAAAAAATATGAACAGAAAAAATGTTCAAGTCATTATTCCAAAAATAATATTGCATATCGCTGAAAATAAATTAATAATGAATTCATCGCCATTTTTTTATGAATAGGTCAGACTAATATATCTATTCACAGAATCCTGTGAATAGAGCCCTCCCTTCTTGTCACGCCTTTTTCATCCAGTAATTCCAGTAAAGGGATAGCGTATTTTCTGGATAATCCAGACATCCTCTTGAATTCTGAAACAGTTATTTTTTTTGACTTTGATTTCTGAAGCTTAAAGATCAATCGGTCAAGCCAATCTGAAAAAAAGATAAATCCATCCCTCCCGTGAATAACTTTTTTTCTTCTCAATAAAACATCAAATAACCGGTCAAATCTTTCTGATGAGATGCCAAACATTTCCGGTAATTTTTCAAAAGAATATTTTTTGAATTCCCCATTTCGACACATTTCATCCATTTTTCTTATAATCCTCTCATCCTCTCTTGAAATATTTTCTTCAGGGGGTGAAAGGATCAATTTATTGTCTAATTCATTTATCCTGTTTAAGTATTTCAGATAACCTGCCGTTAACTCAATCACTTTTGGATGGGCGTCAATTTCTTTTTTTATCTCTTCTAAACTCAACCCATTTTTCTTTTTTTTAGATTTATCACAACTCTCAATTAATAATAAAATCCTTCTTGTCAGTAAATCAAAACTCTCTCGAGATATTATTAAGACAGGATTAAAGGATACAATTCTTATCTTTTTTTCTTTTTCCAAAGACTGGCAATGATGCATAATTTGTTTCTTTGAAAGCCTTGAGAAATCCAAAATTTCTGTTTGGTTCAAACCCTGAATTCCCTTTTTTTTAGCAAGAGCAAAGATCATGTCATCTTCACTTTTATTGAGCTTTTTTAAGAAACCAGTATGTTTTTTTACATCTTTTGGAATATTTTTTTTGACTGCAGGATCAAGCACCTTTCCAAGTGCCATTATTCGATTGTTTTTTGGGTTATTGACCATAAATTCGTCTTTCCACCTAACTGGAATAAATTTCCTCGTCTGAATACGGACAAAATTTTCTTCAGTTTCATCCTCATCTGATTCATAAAATAATACTGAGGCCCTAGTGCTCTTCTCAAAAATAATGGCTACTTCTATATTGGTAAAATCTTCCTTAGGAACTTTTAAGTCCAGAGTGGCTTCTAAATTCATGATATGTAAAAGGATCTCCGTTAAAATGGCCTCATTTATGCCAACTGTAAATTCATCTCCCTTGATTCAGGATTAACAGAAACAACACTTACTCTCAATTTTTCTCCGATACAGAACTTCTTCCCAGTCCTTCTTCCTGATATCATTCTATCATCTTTTCTCAAATAGTAATCCTCTTTCATATCATTATAAAGTATAATGCCTGTGACAAAATAGTCATCCAACTCCACTATTAATCCAGACTTGGAGATATCTACAATAAATCCCCTGAGTATTTCACCCAACTTGTCCTTAAGTAATCGATAAATTCGCCATTCCAGCAAATCCTTTTCTGCTTCTTCTGCATTTCTCTCCTGGCAAGAACAGTGTTCCGCTTGAGAATCAAGATAGCCAAAACCAACTTCGTAATGGTCAAGAGTGCTTTTTAATATCCTGTGAACAATTAAGTCAGGATATCTTCTTATAGGGGAAGTGAAATGGGTGTAATATTTTTTTCCTAAACCAAAATGGCCTGTATTTTTTGTTGAATACACAGCAAGTTGAAGACTCTTGAGCATTTCCAGTATGATAAATTTCTCCTCCGATCTATTTTTAATTTGTTGAAGCACTTTTTGGAGATCCTGGGGTTTTACTGGATAGTTTGATGACATGGACAAACCAAAATGTCTCAGTAATTCCTTAAACCTCTCTATGTCCTTTTTAGCTGGAGGAGGATGAACTCTGTACAACATAGGAATGTGAACACTTGAAAGAAAATTGGCTACTTCCTCATTAGCAGCAAGCATAAATTCCTCTATAAGCCAATGAGCTTCATTAGTTTTAAACGGAACCACCGCATTAAGTGCTCCTCTTTGATAAACTAATTCTGGCTCGGCTAGCTCAAAATCAAGGCTTCCTGATGCAATTCTTTTTTTTCTCAGTATGGAGGCAAGTTTTCTCATGTTCATCAAATCCGGAACGAGCAAGGAATATCTACTTTTCTCTTCCTTATCCCCTAAAAACACCTTATACACAGACTTGTAGGTCAGCCTTGCTTTAGTCATAATCATTGATCGGTAAAAGTTTCTTTTTAACACTTCTCCATGTTTGTTGATTTCAAGGACAACAGAAAGAGTCATCTTTTCCTCTCCTGGCCTCAAACTGCATATCTGATTTGACAGTTTTTCAGGAAGCATGGGAAGAGTCGAATCAGGAAAATAAACACTGGTCCCTCTTGAATAAGCCTCCCGGTCTATAGGAAAACCTTGTTTGACATAAAAAGAAACATCAGCAATATGAACTCCCAATCGGAAGTTCCCCCCTTTTAAAATTTTTATGCTAACGGCATCATCAAAGTCCCTGGCATCTTCACCATCAATGGTCACTGAAGTCCAATTTCGGAAATCTTTTCTTCCTTTCCTTTCACCAGGGCTCACCTTTGTTTCTATTTCCTCTGCCTCTTTCATCACATCCTCTGGAAAAGAAACAGACAATCCATATTTTCTGGTTATGACTTTGATATCAACTCCAGGATCCTCTGGCTTTCCTAAAACCCTTATCAAACGATTATTGGAGCGGTCACATTCAATGATAACACCGTCTTCCAACCCTTTTCTGGACTCTGGTTTGAAGGGGGTCCCTTTATTGGAAGGGGAATCAAAAGGAAAGAAAAAGGCCTGACCCTTAATCTCCCTATAAATACCAATAAGGGTCTTCTTTTCCTTTTTTATAACTTGAATGACTCTCCCTTCTGGCTTGCCTTTTTTTCTATCATAGGAATACGCTATCTCCACCTCATCGCCCAGGACAGCACTCCCAAATTTTCTGGGAGGAATAAATATATCTTTGAGTTCCTTATTATGTGGTTTTACAAATCCATAACCTTTGACTACGGATACCAGCTTCCCTCTCAGAATCTGAGTTCCCTTTTGTAAATAATATTTACCTCCCATTCTAAAGACCAAACCGGTCCGTATAAGCTGTTTGAGCTTGGTCTTTAACAAATGTTTTTCCTTAGCGCCTAAATTCAGTTTACGGGCGATTTTCTGGAATCGGATCCCATAACTGTATTTTTTTAAAAGTGAAAGGATTTGTTCTATCATAGGATACAGTTAGTCTAGATTATCTCAGGCCTTCTTTTTTTTTGATTTTCAAAAAACATAATCTTTAAGTCATCCCCAATATTTTTTTACATATTGGTCTGTTTTAATGAATTGCCTTTGTTAGTCTGACCTATTCATAAAGAAATGGCGATATTTTCATTACTAATCTATTTTAAGCAATATACAAGTTTTTATAAAGAACCATGTTTTGAATGTTTTTTTCTGCTAATATTTTTTATTTTAATCGCCATTTCTCACCCATTGAGGCGAGCCGATATGAAATTCAGATATGACTGTCGCTTACTTCAGCCACACCTGAATTTCTTCAAGCTTACAACCTCGACTCGTGAATAATCCAGGTTAGTAGTAAAATAATGAGACATAAGGAATTTTATATTTTTCTCTGACCGTCTTTATGTATTTTCTGCTGGCGATACGATTTTTCTCTGATTCTTGAATTATATTATACTCATTTATAACTTGTTGTCTATACTTGTCCATAATGGATGGGGTGGCATACTCCAATAACAGACGTTCCACTTGATCATCTCTTCTTTCCAGAGTTTCCTCATCTAGGTCATCTGATGACAAGTCATCTAAAATATCCAAGTAAGATTCTTTTAGATATGACACTTCTTTTGAGATATTCTTAATAAAATTCCTCACTTCAGCTTCAATCATTTCGATTCTCTCATCTTTTGTTTTACCCACACTCTTTTTGCCCACTCTTCTCTCCCGGTGCTGGCAAAAAGCATTGGATACAAAACGGCAGCTAAAGGCGAGAGTGAACTTTTTACGCCCGCTGCGCAGTTTTCTGAAATTCTCATAAGCTGATTTTATCCCTTCTGAAATAATATTCAATGGAATATGTTGCTCTTCCCATTCCTCAATAATATCTATTTCCCTAGCAGAAAGAACAAAAGGAGCCCCTCGTAATCTGAATAAAAGACGGGCAATGGTTTGGTAATAATGCTCCTGGTCAGATTGATTTTTATTCACTTGATTTTACTCAATATATGGATTACTGCTTTCTATTTATTTGGTATATTATCCTAAGACCTTGAAGCACGAGTTCAGAATCAAGATAATCAAGGCTTTCCAACTCATCAAATACAATAGAAAAAAAGCCTCCTGTTCCAATCACTTTAACGTTTTCACCAAGTTCTTTCTTCATTTCTTTGATTATATTTGATACCAGACCAATATAGCCATAATACAGCCCTGCCTGCATACTTGCGACCGTACTCTTTCCTATAGCTATTGTTGTTTTTCGGATATCTATCCTAGGGAGTTTTGCTGTTTTATGGTATAAGGCCTCGGCTGATATCTGGATTCCGGGGGCTATGGCTCCTCCTAGATATTCGCCTTTACGGGATACAGCATCAAAAGTAGTTGCTGTGCCAAAATCAACTACAATACAGGGAGAACCGTACTGTTGGTAAGCCGCAACTGCAGAGGCAATCCGGTCAGCTCCTACTTCATGAGGATTATCATAGAGAATGGGCATCCCTGTTTTGATACCAGGACTGACTTCAAGCGCCCTCACTTTAAACAGTCTGTGAATTAACTTTTGAAAAACTGGATTGAGAGGAGGAACAACACTAGATAAGATAACTCCCTTTACCTCAAGTATATCCATCCTAGAAAAAGAAAACAGGTTCATAAGAGTTACCTGATATTCATCACAAGTTTTTTCCCGTTCCGATCGGAGCTGCCATCTTTTCACCAAATCACTCTTCTCAAACAAACCTAAAGCTATATTGGTATTCCCGATATCAATCGCTAACAGCATTTCAAATCTCCTTTTTCAAATCCTGATTGTATGTTATTGTATCAACAAGTTCTGGTTTGTGGAAGTGCTTCAACAAGACCTTTCTGAACTAATCAAAAAAAATGTATAATATAAAAGAAACTGAATTATTCACGAGCTGAGATTGCTGCAGATGCAAGGCATAGGGAGCGTAGCTGGAGTCCTCCACTGTAAGTACCGTGTAGCGAAGCAGATGCAGTAAGATTGGCTTGCCTCAATGGGTGAAAAATGGCGATTAAAATAAAAAGTATAAACAGAAAAAATGTTCATGTCATTATTCCAAAAATAATATTGTATATCGCTGAAAATAAATTAATAATTAATGCATCGCCATTTTTATGAATAAGGTAGGAGATGGATGTCTGGATTAAAGGTAAGTTTTGTGCTTCAACCTTATACAGGAAACATGCCTCCCCATGAATTATCCCAAGGTCCGAAACTCATTTATAAAGAAGCAACAAAGATCCTCGCCCACGAAAAAGCAGAAGAAATCTTAAAAAAGACTATTAAGTTAAATGATAAAGAAAGAAAAGAATATGGAGTATGGCACCGAATGGGACTTGCCAACAAGCATTTGGGCCAAACTGTGACTCCTTTGATAAGAAAAAAATATTTTGTTCTCGGCTTATTAGGAAACTGCAACAGCTTGAGCGGAATGCTGGCTGGACTTCAAAACTCAGGAAATCCTGGAAAACCCCTGTCCGTGGGACTCATATGGTTGGATGCTCATGGAGACTTTAATACTCCTGAGACCACTTTAAGTGGTTGGTTGGGAGGAATGCCCGTGGCTGTAGCTTCAGGAAAATGTTTGCACCGACTCAGGAAACAAGCTGGTCTTAATCCCCCTATATCAACCCAAAACATCATAATGATGGGACTCCGTGATGTAGATCCTTTAGAGCAAGAACTCATCCATAACTCATTTATCACTGCCTTTTCTACAGAAAAATTAATAGAGAAGAACAAAATGATTAAAGAATCTCTACATCAACTATCAAACAGGGTAGAAATGATATATGTGCATATTGACCTGGATGTGTTGGATGCCTCATGTATTCCAGGGCATGACTTTGAAGTTCCTAAAGGACTAACTCCCTCCCAGCTTTCAGAGAGCCTCAAATTCATCATGAAATCAGAAAAAGTCAAAGCCCTTGGCATTGCCTCTTTCCCCACTGCTAAATATGGACGGGAAAAAAGTATGGAGTCTACGAAAATACTCATTTCAGGCGCCATCCAGGGATTAAAAGAAAGATTCAATGTATAATACATAGTAATATTCCATTAAAATAAAATATCAAGGAATAAGTTGAAAATGAATAATATAAGCCAAGAGTTTATTGAGAAAAGCGTGACCTTAAGCAAAGCTATAGAATACTCAAAGGGATCCGTGGTCAGTAAAACCATTATTGATAAAAAAAACGGAACTGTGACTCTTTTTGCTTTTGATAAAGGCCAAAATTTAAGCGAACATAAGACACCTTTCGATGCGCTAGTATTGGTTCTAGATGGAAAGAGTGAAATCATCATCAATAAAAAATCCTTTCTGGTCAAATCAGGAAATATGATTCTTATGCCCGCCAATGTCCCTCATGCGGTGAATGCCCATGATAAATTTAAAATGCTTCTGATTATGATCAAAGACTAAATGCTTTACTAGCCTGGATTATTCACAAGCCGAGGTTGTAAGCTTGAAGAAATTCAGGTGTGGCTGAAGCGACATTGAAGATTTAGCCTTCTGAGCGCTGTATTTGAGGGAACTCAGCAAAGCTGAGCCGCAAGCATGTTTGTACCCACGGACAGGGGGAGTTGCACAGCAGCCGAGAACACAGTTCGAAGAATGGCGTTAAAAATCTAAAGTAAGCGACAGTCATATCTGAATTTCATATCGGCTCGCCTCAAGGGAAAAAAACAGCGATAAAAATAAAAAATGTCAACAGAAAAAACTTCCAAAACATGGTTCTTGATAAAAACTTGTATATCGCGGAAATAAAATTAATAATGAGAACATCGCCATTTTTTGATGAATAGTTCAGGCTAACTATTTTGCTGGCTGAATTCTACTCAACTCTCACTATCTTTCAGTTCTTTATCAATCCAGTCTAAGTATTTCCAATATCCCTTAGATAAAGGAACAGCAATGACCTCAGGTAGTTCATATGGATGGAGCTCTAGAATTCTCTTTTCTACTCTAGAATAGAGCTCCTTTTTTGTCTTAATAAATAGAACAAATTCTTCATCCTCAGTGATCTTATCATCCCACCAATAAAAAGATTTACCCAAAGCTGATATGGTAACACACGCAGCCAGCTTTTCCTCTACCAGACCTGCCGCGATCTTTTGTCCTGCTTTTCTGTCGGATACAGAAGTTAATACCAGTAAATATTGACTCATTCTAAACCCCTCCCACTTTTCTTAATAAGTATTTCCCCAGAAAGAAAGCGTTCTTCCTTTCCATTCATATCCAGTATGATTTTCCCTTGTTTATCCACTCCCTTAAATACGCCTGATACTGGATCCCCTCCTACGTCTGCTTTTAATTCCTCTCCCTCATGGAAAAAGGAGGCCTCAAGGTATTTACTCAATATTCTATGATCTTCTCTTTTAAGAAAAGCTCTGTACCACTTATCCAGAAAGCGAAAGGTTGCCCATAAAATTTTCTCTCTATCAATACTCCTTTTATAAAACATTTCTAAGGAACCAGCCCTCTTTTGGAGGTCTGCTGGAAAATCATTTTTTTTATGCTTCAAGTTGATTCCTATTCCTATTACACTATAATTTGGTTCTTTTTCTGAAAAACTGCTTTCACAGAGGACGCCTCCGATTTTCCGTCCTTTATACATCAAATCATTCGGCCATTTCAGGTCAATCAAAATATTCAGTTCATTCAAAACAGCTTCCCTAATGGCAAGTGATGCTGAGAAGGGAAGAAGCGATAAATCAGGTCGTGATGGAAAAAGAATGACTGAAAAATACAATCCTTTTTTAAGCATGGAAATCCAGGTCCTTCCTTTGGTTCCTTTGCCTCTTGTCTGCTCCCCGCACACCACCACATGTCCATGAACGGCATTTTTCTCAGCCAATTGTTTGGCAAGGTCATTTGTTGAGGAACAGCTTTCAAACCTATGGATTTTTCCCCCGATTTTCATTTTTCAGTATTAAGTCATATAAATTCAGTTTAAATGGGTTTCATATATTCCTCTTGACCCCGTAATTCTAAGGGATTCTGTTCATTCTGTTGTCTATGAAATTCCAGAAGACCAATCTTTTATCTGTTCATAGTTTTTTTCAAGTTTGGTTTTTCTTTGTTCCAGCTCTCTCAGACCCTGTTTGGTGTCATTAATGACTTTTTCAGGTGCTCTCTGTATAAAATTCTTGTTCTCAAGCCTTTTCTGAAGTTTCTCGCTGTCTTCTTCTATTTTCCTCAATTCCTTCTCTAGCCGCTTTTTTTCTACTCTAAAATCAATCAATCCAGGTTCAATGGGGATTCCTACCTCCAGCTCCCCAGCAACTCCTTTGATATATTTCTTTTCCGGGAGAAATGATTCCACAACATCTATCTCTTTAACAGAAGCAAGAGTTTGGATATATTTTTCATGCTCTAGTATTTGTGCTCTCACATTTTTATCATTTGCTTTTATAACAAGCCCAGTTATTTTCTGGGGCACAATATGATTTTCTGAGCGGATGGTCCTCACTTCAACTATGATGTCTTTTAAAATGCTGAAAAACTCTTCAGAATCTTTATCTTCCCAAGATTTATCCATACTTGGATATTCAGCCTTTACTAAGGACTCTCCTTCCACAGGAAGATTCTGCCATATCTCTTCAGTCACAAAAGGCATAAAAGGATGAAGGAGTCTTAATATTTTATCCAAAACATCTATCAACACTCCAAGGCTGGAATCATTTCCCTCCTTTAAATCAGTCTTCACAAGCTCCAAATACCAATCACAGAACTCATGCCAGATAAAATGGTATATTTTATCTGCCGCCTCATAAAAATTATATTTTACCAGAGAATCATTCATATCTCTGATAATATCATTCATCCTGGACTTAACCCATCTATCAATGATAGTTATCTGATCCTTATTGATTTCCGGATTTTTATCATGGATATTCATCAAAACAAATCGTGAAGCATTCCATATTTTGTTAACAAAAGCTCTATACCCAGCCATTCTTTCCTCAGAAAGAGATATGTCCATCCCAGGCACAGCAAGAGCTGCTAATGTGAACCGAAGGGCATCTGTCCCGTATTTCTCAATCATAACTAAAGGATCAATGATGTTCCCTTCTGATTTGCTCATCTTTTTTCGCTTGAAATCCCTCACTAATCCGTTTATATAAACTTCCTCAAAAGGAATGTCTCCCATAAATTTAAGTCCCATCATAATCATCCGCGCCACCCAGAAAAATATGATATCAAATCCAGTAGACATAAGGTCAGTGGGATAGAATGTATTTAGGTCTTCTGTTTTTTCTGGCCATCCCATGGTACCGAACGGCCATAAAGCAGAACTAAACCACGTATCCAATACATCTTCATCCTGTTTGAGTCTACCACCTCCGCACCTGCCGCATTTTGAGGGGGGTTCTTCAGAGACTATTGTATGGTTGCAATCCTCACAATACCAAGCAGGTATCCTGTGGCCCCACCATAACTGTCTGGAAATGCACCAGTCATGAATATTATACATCCATTCAAAGTACGTTTTTGTCCAATTAGAAGGAACAAAACGGATTTTTTTCTTCTTTACCACCTTTATGGCTTGTTTTGCTAAGGGCTCTATTTTGACAAACCACTGCCAGGAAAGATGAGGCTCTATGGCTGTTTTACAGCGGTAGCAGTGCCCCACAGAATGAACATAATCCTCAACTTTTTCTATAAGTCCCTGTTCTTCTAAATGAGAGACAACCAATTCCCTGCATTCAAAACGGTCAAGCCCTTTATACTTCTCACCTGAGGATTCAGTCATCCTCCCTGTGCCATCAATGACAATGATCTGCTCCAAACCGTGACGTTTACCTATCTCAAAATCAGCCGGATCGTGAGCTGGAGTGACTTTTACAGCACCTGTGCCAAATTCTTTGTCCACGGATTTATCCTTAATCACTGGGATTTCCCTTTCAGTTAGGGGAAGAAGGACTTTCTTGCCTTGATATTTCCTAAACCTGTGGTCTTTGGGATGAACAGCAACAGCTGTGTCCCCAAGCATAGTCTCCGGTCTTGTTGTGGCCACCTTTATAAAGTCTTCCGAATCTTTAACCGGATATTTAATGTAATAAAGTTTTGAATGTAGTTCTTTACGTTCGATTTCAATATCAGAGAGAACCGTATTGCATTTGGGACACCTGTTGACAAGATAATAATCCCTGTAGATCAACTTTTCTTTATACAGGTCCACAAACACTTTTCTTACAGCCCTTGAAAAGCCTTTATCCAGAGTAAACCTTTCTCTTGTCCAATCCAGGGAAAAACCCAGCTTTTTTAACTGATGAATGATCTTTCCCCCATACTTTTTCTTCCAATCCCAGGCAATCTTTAAGAATTCTTCACGGCCTATTTCTTGCTTTTTGAGATCTTCTTTATCCAGTTTTCTTTCTATAACATTATGGACCGCAATACTGGCATGGTCTGTTCCTGGGAGCCAAAGCACATTATAGCCCTGCATTCTCTTCCATCTGACAATGATATCAGGGAGAGTAAAACATAAGGCATGCCCCATATGAAGTGAACCAGTCACATTCGGGGGAGGCAAAACCATGGAAAATTTCTGTTTTGAGGAAGGCACCTCTGGAGTAAAAAGTTGGTGCTCAATCCAGAAATCCGCCCACTTCTTTTCTACTGGATCCGGATCATACGATTTTTTTAATATTTTTTTGTCACTCATTTAAAATCCTATTCTTTTAATGATACTCACAAAAGTAGTATATTCTATCACTCTCTGGAATCAAGTACCATGCAATTTAAGCATGAATAATTCAAAAACCCAGGAATTGGATTCTCTATTGTATCAGAACCAGCCAAAAATAAAAAAACAGTTACTTCTCTTTATTTTTAAGATTCAAATCTTTGATTTCTCTGAGAATCCCTACTTTAACTCTTTTTTCTAGCTCCTTGACTGCCTCATAAATTTCCTTTTTCACTATGTTCCTCACTTTTCCGCTCATGTTTTTTTCTACCGCATCCAGCTTTCTCTGGAAGCTTTTTTCAATCTCTGCTCTTTCATCAAAAGACGGTTCTTCAGGAAGAGTATCTAATCCATCATCCCCTTGGATAAGACTTCTGACTTTTCGAACCACTTCCCCTGAATCAAAAGGTTCCCGAAATATGCCCTGGTTTGGAATTTTTGATACCTTTTCTTTATCCAGTTCTTTATACGCACCCACAAGAAATAATATGGGAATATCCTTATAATCCTTTGAATCCCTTATATATTTTCCCACTTCAATCCCCTCTTTTTTTTTAAGAGAAATCCCCAAAATAAATGCATCCGGCTCTATATGAGGGATACTTTTGATGACTTCTTCTCCGTTAGTAAATGTATAAACATCGAAGCCTGAATCCGTAAAGGCCATTCGGAGTGCTTCTAAGGCAGAGGGACTTTTCTCAGCAATGATAAGTTTATAAGCCATTTCTCTGAAATCCTCTTAGTTCAACTCAATACTCATTTTATAGATTACATCCAGCTTCCTTAATACTGGATTATAACAGAATCCTCTCCCAAGATAGACTCTAAGCTTTTTGTGAGTTCCTCAGAAGGAGTTACTCCCTGGAAATCAATTGATTTCACCACTATTTTATAAGAATTTTTTGTTTCGAGTTCAAACAAAACTGGACATTCTCCAGGCCACAATTTTAAAACTTGTTTCAGGTCTTTGAATAAGGATTCTTCCATTGCGGGCAGATGTATTCTCAAAACCAATCGTTTTGCCAGGTTTTGGATAGCATCAGATAAAGGAAGAACAGAAGACAAAATCAAACGCTGGTTGTCATTTTCATTCATGAACTGAGCTTTTATAAAAACCAAAGCATCTTCATGTATGTATTCATAGCTATTCTTGTAACTATCAGGAAATGCCACCACTTCACACCTTCCGCTCATATCCTCAAGAATAAAGGTGGCCATTCTTTCATCTCTTCTTGTCTTCAAAGGTTTGACGGCAGCTATTATGCCTGCTAGTCTGACCTGGATACCAGTATTCTTTTCTTGACCCAGCTGGTTTATGGAATGCGAAACAAGGCTCTTTATTCCTCTGCTATAGCGAGCCAAAGGATGACCAGTAAGATAAAAGCCCAAGACAGATTTTTCATTAGCCAGAAGTTCTGCTTTATCCCATTCAGGCATCCTTCTGAATTCAGAAGATATGGAAGGGGGCTCTAACTGTTTGGCACCAAAAAGCATTTCCTGGTTAGAAGATTTTATTTTATATATATCATGAGTATATTTGATGAGACTGTCTATCAAACTATAAAGTTGGGACCTTCTGAAACCAAAGCAATCCATGGCACCTGATTTAATCAAGCTTTCAATGACTTTTTTATTAAAAGATTTTGGGCTTATATTCCGGCAGATATCATAAGGGGAGTTAAATCTGCCTGCCTTCTTTCTTGCCTCAATGATTTCAATCACTGGATTATTTCCTAAATTCTTAACAGCAGACAATCCAAAACGTATATCATCACCTTTTACAGTGAATATCAATTCACTTTCGTTTATATCTGGAGGCAAAACTTTAATTCCCATCTTGGCGCACTCATTAATATACTTCACGACTTTGGGTGTATCTCCTTTCTCTGCTTCAGATGTCAATAAAGAAGCCATAAAATAGATAGGGTAATGTGCCTTCAAGTAAGCGGTATGATAAGCAAGATAAGCATAAGCAGCGCTGTGAGATTTGTTGAATCCATAACCAGCAAAAAACTTTATCTTTTCAAATATTTTTTTGGCTTTTTCCTTATGGACCCCTTTATTTTCTGCTCCATCCATAAATCTCTTCTTCATATCCCTCATTACTGAGTGCTTTTTCTTGCCCATGGCCTTACGCAATAGGTCAGCCTCAGCCATAGAGAAGCCAGCAATATCTGTCGCTATCCTCATCACCTGCTCCTGATACACGATAAGGCCTTTAGTCTCCTTGAGTATGGGTTCTAGCTCAGGGATATCATACTCTATATTATCAGGATGGTATTTGTTTTTTATAAAATCTTCAGTCATTCCACTTTTTAAAGGTCCAGGCCTGTGAAGGGCATTCAACGCGATGAGGTCACGAAAATTCTCAGGTCTGTATCTTACCAACAGGTCTTTCATGCCAGAACTTTCAAATTGAAAGACTCCGTCTGTATTCCCTGCCTGGAAAAGCTGGAAAGTTTTTTCATCGTCTAAGGGGAGATTTTCAATGTCAATCTCTTTACCCAAATCATTCCTTACAATATTCACTGTATCCTGAATAACCGTGAGGTTCCTTAATCCAAGAATGTCCATTTTAAGAAGTCCCAAAGATTCAATGTCCTGCATAGGAAATTGAGTGGTGACCTCATCCTTAGCTGATTTATATAACGGAAGAAACTCTACCAAAGGTTTTGGGGTGATGACAATCCCTGCGGCATGGATGGAAGGATGTCTTATCTGTCCCTCTAAATTTCTAGCTACAGATAGAAGCTCTGAAACCACTGGGTCTTCTTTCTTCAATTTCTTTAACTGAGGCATTTTCTTAGATGCAGCCTCTATAGAAGCATCCTCTCCAAAAGGAGGTATCATCTTGGCTACTTTATCTACTTTAGAAAGCGGGATATCCAAAGCCCTTCCTGCATCCCTGACTGCCTGTCTAGCCGCCATGGTTCCAAAAGTAATGATCTGACAGACATTTTCTTCTCCATATCTATTCTTTATATAAGAAATCACTTCATCTCTGCGCCTCCCACAGAAATCTATATCTATGTCAGGAAGGCTTATTCTTTCCGGATTCAAAAATCGTTCAAACAAAAGGTCATATTCCAGAGGATCTAAATCCGTAATTCCCAAGGAATAAGCGAGAAGACTTCCTGCAGCAGAACCCCTTCCTGGACCCACAGGAATATCCTTGGATTTTACTTCTTTAATAAGGTCCCATACAACCAGAAAATAGCCCTCAAATCCCATCTCTCTAACTAATTTTATCTCTTTGTCTAATCGTTTCTGGTATTGTTCTCTGCTGGGAAGCTCTCCTTTTTGGATACGGGGACGAAGCAAATCCATTTTCCTATCAAAGCCCTCTTTCACGACTTTCACAAAATAATCATCCAGACTGAGATCTTCAGAAGGTTCGAAGTTAGGGAGGAAATAACCACTGGAACCTAAACTGAAATCACACTGTTCAGCGATCCTATAGGTACTTTCCAGTGCTTCCGGCACATTGTGAAATAATTCAGACATTTCCTCTGCGGGCTTAAAGTAAAATTCTTCTGAACCAAACCGGATCCGATCTTTATCCTTAACTTTCTTATTGGTTTGGATACAGAGCAAGACATCATGACTTTCAGCATCTTTCCTTTCCAAATAATGAACATCATTTGTAGCCACCAAAGGTATTTTCAGTTTCTCTCCCATCTGGACCAGTTTAGGATTTATTCTTTTCTGGTCATCCAGGCCATGGTCCTGTATCTCAAGAAAAAAATTTCCATCCCCAAAAATAGAGAAGTATTCCTTTGCTGCCTGTTCGGCTTTTTGATCTAAGTCTTGAGTCAAATACTCATTTACTTCTCCTTTTAAGCATGCGGACAGGCCAATTAGCCCTTCATTGTACTTTGAAAGAAGTTTTTTGTCGATTCTCGGTCGATAATAAAATCCCTCTAAGTAACTCAAAGTTATAAGTTTACAAAGATTCCTGTAACCTTCGTCATTCTTTACCAATAATACAAGGTGATAATGGTTGGGCTTTTGAGGAGAAGGCTTTTTCAGTTTTCGATTCTTAGGAGCTATATATATTTCGCATCCTAGTATCGGTTTTATCCCTATTTCTCTGGCTAGATTAAAAAATTGTACAGCCCCAAAAATATTGCCGTGGTCAGTCATAGCCACGGCATCCATTTTATATTCTCTAGCTCTTCTAAGGAGAGATTCAATCTTTACCGCTCCATCAAGGATACTGAATTCTGTGTGATTATGAAGGTGTATAAATTGAGGTTCCATTTTATTTATTCAAAACAAAAAATCATGTTTTTATTCCCACTCGATGGTTCCGGGAGGCTTTGAGGTTATATCGTACACCACTCGGTTGACTCCTTCAACCTCATTGACAATCCGGGTTGATATTCTGGACAATAAAGAAGGATCTGCCTGAAACCATCCGGCAGTCATTCCGTCAATACTTTGAACTAGTCTTACCACAACCACCCGTTGATATGTTCTCTTATCCCCCATAACACCCACTGATTTAACCGGTAACAACACCACAAATGCCTGCCATAGGTCATTATAAATACCAGTTCTTTTCACTTCCTCAATCACAATAGCATCCGCATCCCTCACCGTCTTTAAGCGGTCATTTGTCACTTCTCCTACTATCCGAACGGCCAAACCAGGGCCAGGAAAAGGATGCTGATATATAAAATCTTTTTTCACCCCTAATTTAATACCAAGTTCTCTTACTTCATCCTTAAAAAGCTCTTTAAGAGGTTCTACTAACTGGAAAGATAGATTCTCTGGAAGTCCTCCTACGTTATGATGAGACTTGATACTGGCAGAAGGACCAGTAACAGAACTACTCTCAATAACATCAGAATAAATGGTCCCTTGGGCAAGAAATTTAACTTTGCCTATCTTTTTGGCTTCATGTTCGAAAATTTTTATAAATTCCTTTCCTATTATTTTTCTCTTTTCCTCTGGGGCAACGACTCCTTTTAGCTTCATCAGAAAGCTTTCTGTGGCATCAGCAGCAGCGACCTCAAGCTTAAATTCTTTTCTAAATTTATAGATGAGGTTCTCATACTGCCCTTTTCTTAAAAGACCGTTATTAACAAATATACATGTTAGATTTTCGTCTACCGCCTGTTTTAACAAAAGAGAGGTCACTAGGGAATCTACACCTCCGCTGAGACCACAAATAACTTTCTCATCTCCTATTAATTCCTTTATTTCCTGTACTTTAGTATCAATAAAAGACCCGATATTCCAATTAGGTTTTAATCCTGAAATTTTAAAAAGAAAATTCGATAAAATCTTTTTTCCCTGATGAGTATGAATGACTTCTGGATGAAATTGGACACCAAAAAGTCTGTCCTTATTATTCTCTATCACTGCTGAATCACAATTCTCTGTCTTTCCCGTGACTGAAAATCCAGGGGGGATTTTTTGAACTCTGTCCCCGTGGCTCATCCATACCTGGCTTTTATCGTCTACTCCTTCCAACAGTCCTTCTTTTTTTTGTACTTTAAGCGATGCAAATCCATACTCCCTTTTTTGAGAAGGGATAACCTTCCCCCCTAATAAATCAGACATCAACTGGAGGCCATAGCAAATCCCTAATACAGGAATCTCAAGTTCTTTGAGATTCACAAATGGCCGGGGAACATCTCTGTCGTAAACACTTTGAGGACCCCCTGAAAGAATAATAGCTCCTGGGTTCTCCTTTTTTATGTCGGAGATCTTTTTATTAAAGGGGAATATTTCTGAGAAAACACCTAGCTCTCTTATCTTTCTGGCGATAAGTTGAGTGTATTGTGAACCGAAATCAAGTATAATAACCTTTTTCATGACCTGATTTTATCAGACTTATTTTTGGTTGTAAATCAAAACACCATAATACCCTCAATTATTCTACGAAATGGGTAAACTGGATCATTCAGGCTAATTGACTTAGTTACACAAATTTTTTATAGTTGATTTACTATGAATAAAGAAGAACTCATAAAAGAATTATGTATTGAGACAGATTCAAAAATCGTTCTTTTAGTTATGGACGGGCTGGGGGACCTGCCAGTAAACAGAGCCACTCCTCTAGAAAAAGCAACCACTCCAAACCTCGACTCTCTTGCCAAATCAGGCTGCTGTGGACTCACAGACCCTGTTTTAAGGGGAATAACACCGGGAAGCGGGCCAGCCCATCTGTCACTTTTTGGTTATGATCCGACAAAATATATCCTTGGGAGAGGGATTCTGGAAGCATTGGGAATCGATGTAGATGTGAAAGAGAAAGATATGGTAGCCAGAGGAAACTTCGCCACATTAAAAGGAGATATGATTGTGGATAGAAGAGCAGGTCGGATTTCAACAGAAAAAAATCGATCTCTTTGTGAAAAATTGAATAACTCGATCAAAGAAGTCGAAAACACAAAAGTTACTTTTTACACAGGAAAAGAACACCGCTTTGTGGTCAAATTCACTGCTGAAGGTCTCTCAGACAAGTTATCTGATGCAGATCCTCAAAAAGAAAACAAACCAAAAGTTTATCCCAAGCCAATCTCTTCAGAAGCCAAAAATACAGCAGAGATAGTCAATAAGGTAATGGATAAAGTCACAGATGTTTTAGGCGACCAAGCTAAGGCCAATACCATACTGCTCCGCGGGTTTTCAAAATTCCCCTGTATTCCCGGTATGAAAGATCTGTTCAAATTAAAAACAGCTGCCATTGCCAACTATCCGATGTATAGAGGCCTGGCAAAATTAGTGGGGATGGAAGTTTTGGAAGTTGGTTCTGAAATGGAAGATCTGTTTGATGCTCTGAAAAAATTCTTTAATAAATATAACTTTTTCTATGTTCATGTGAAAAAAACCGACTCTTATGGGGAAGACGGGAATTTTGAAGCCAAAAAAGATATCATTGAAAAGACAGATCAGTTCATCCCTGCTGTTCTTGATTTGAAACCAGATGTGATTGTAGTGACTTCTGACCATTCCACTCCATGTTCTTTAAAGTCACATTCCTGGCATCCCAATCCCTTTCTCATATTTTCAAACACCGCTCAGGTAGATAAAGTAGAAAAATTTAGTGAAAAAGAATGCAGTCAGGGATATTTGGGCCGCTTTCATTCCTTGTCTGCTATGCCGCTTATGCTGGCTCACGCAGGCAAGCTGGTCAAATTCGGAGCATGAGTGCAAGAGAAATCAATATAAATTGACTATTTTTATAGATATTATATAATTTGTTAAATATGAACAAAAAGCCTTTAACAATAATTCTCTTGATTTTATTCGCTATTTCAGGACTGTTTTCCCAGTCTCCTGAAGACAACCGGATAGAAATATATAATCTCCGCTACCATACTCATCCCTCTTTTACAAGAATAGTCATTGATGTGGGGAAATTAAGAGAATATTTCTTTGACGAACTTTCTTCTCCTGACAGAATCTATGTCGATGTATACCAGGCTAAACTAAATCCCATTCTGCATACAAAAACAATCAATCTGGATAATGACTACATATACAAAATCAGAATTGCTCAAAAAAACCATACCACTGTAAGAACAGCTGTGGACCTCGACCTTTCGAAAATAGATCAATATCGAGTCTGGCATCTTCCTGATCCCTTTCGAATTATTATTGACATCTATCCCTATAAAAACTCTATAACACCGCAACCAACAGATTCAGGATACTCCATGGCTCGTCAGTTGGGTCTAGGAATAAAAAGAATCGTTATAGATCCTGGACATGGAGGAAAAGACCCGGGTTGTATCGGAAGCAAAAACACTCAGGAAAAGAACGTTGTCCTTGATATAGCGACCCGATTAAAAAATATGCTCGGTACTAAGCAGGGTCTTGAAGTCATTATGACCAGGGAAACAGACATATTTGTCCCGGTTGAAAACAGGCCTGTTATTGCCAATCAAAAAAAAGCAGACCTTTTTATCTCCATCCATGCCAACGCGAATCCCAGGAGAAACTACTGCGGCACAGCTACTTTTTTTCTTAATTTCAGTACAGACCCCTCAGTTAATGCCATTGCAGCAAGGGAAAACGCTACTTCTACCAAAAGCATCGGAGACATGAAAGAAATCATCACAAAAATCGCACAAAACAGTAAAATAAAAGAATCCAAGGAACTGGCCGAAAGTATTCAGGATTGCCTGACTTCTAATTTAGAAAAATCCTATAAATACACTCGGGATCTGGGAGTCAAGGGAGGACCGTTTTGGGTTTTGATCGGAGGGGAGATGCCCTCTGTACTGGTCGAAACATTACATCTATCCCATTCAAGAGAAGAGGCACTGCTCAGGACCGCAGAATACCGTCAAAAAATTGCTGAAGGAATATACCAAGGTATTATGCAGTACATTCAATCTTTAGGAAAAGGATAAAAAAATGAAAAGACGAGATTTCTTAAAAAATATTGCCGTAGGAAGCATTGCTTTAAACATCAGTCCCCACATTTTAGCCCAGGGAAATAAATATCCTGACCTGGCGGTGGTTCAGGGAGAATCACCTTCTCAAATCACCAGAAAAGCCCTGTCCGTCATTGGCGGGATGAACCGGTTTGTTTCCAAAGGAGATGAAGTCCTGATCAAGCCAAACATAGGTTGGGACAGAACTCCTGAGCAGGCGGCGTGTACAAACCCTCAAGTGATAAAAACTCTGGTCGAACTCTGTTTTGAGGCCGGAGCAAAAAAAGTCAAGGTCATGGACCATCCCTGTAATCCAGCCAGAAGAACCTATGTACGTTCTGGTATTGCAGACGCGGCCAAGGAAGCAGGAGCTGATGTGCCTTATCCCAATGAGTACAAACTGAAAAAAGTTCCCATCAACGGGCAAAAACTCAAAGAATGGGAAGTATACAGAGATTTTCTAGAAACAGACAAACTCATCAATGTTCCCATTACCAAACATCACAGTCTGTCCCGTCTGACCTTAGGGATGAAAAATTGGTTGGGCGCATTAGGAGGAAATCGAAATCAACTTCACCAGAACCTTGACTATGCAATTGTAGACCTGGCTGCTTTTTTCAAACCAACTCTGTCATTCATGGATTCCTACAGAATTCTTCACAGAAACGGACCTCAAGGCGGCAGACTCTCAGATGTAAAACTCAATAAAACTGTGGCTGCCGGAGTTGATTTTGTGGCGGTGGATACAATGGGAGCTCAATTTATGGATATGTCCCCTGAAGAGCTAAAGTATCTCAAGATCGCACATGATAGGGGCCTTGGTGAAATTGACCTGGAGAAACTAGAAATTGAAAAAAGAAAGATCTAAAAAATACAAGACTGTACAAATACTCAGGATCATTAGTCAAATTTTATTTTTTGCCCTTTTTTTCTATCTCTTACTGGGGACTCATTTCCCTGGGAAAGATTATATAGGAAATGTTGAAATCTTTTTCCATTTTGACCCCCTTCTAGCTTTAACCACACTCATAGCTGCCAGAGCAGTGTTCATATCTTTTATATTTGCATCCATAACTATTGTTGTGACCTTTGTGTTTGGCAGGTTCGTGTGCGGATGGGTATGTCCTCTAGGCTCAATACACCAATTCTTTTCCTTTATCTTCAAAAAAGGCAAGCTCTTAAGACCAAAAAAAATAAAAAGTAAGCTCCCCACCTTAAAATATTATATTCTGATCCTTGTGCTCGTGGGAACTCTTTTCTCTTTAAACCTGGTTGGGATCATGGATCCCCTTTCCCTTCTCTATCGTTCTTTTGCTGTGGGGGTATTTCCTGTATTGAATCATACTTTTTCCAATATAATAGGACTTCTCTATCAAGCAGAGCTTTATTCCATCGCTGATCCCATTACCCAGTTTTTAACTAACCTAGATATAAACACCATATTCACCCAAGTGTTTTTTATAGGCTCTTTGTTTTTAATTATTGTGCTCCTGAATATTCATCGAGAAAGATTCTGGTGCCGATACTTGTGTCCTTTAGGCGCTTTACTGGGTTTGTTCTCAAGATGGAACATCTTGAAGCTAGAAATAGATCCCAAAAAATGCATTGAATGTAACCTTTGCACCATCCACTGCGAAACCCAGGCAAATCCTTTTCCTAACGATGAATGGCAGAGTAGTGAATGCATCTATTGTTTTACCTGTTCTTCCATATGCCCTACCAGCGCCATCCAATTTCCTCTAAAAACCAATCTGGAAAAAATCGAAACCGTGAATCTTTCCCGGCGAAAACTTCTCCTGACCTCTATGGCCGGAGTGGTGCTGGCGCCTTTTTTCCGGCTATCCCCTGAATCAAAAAGAGCATCCGAGAAATTAATTCGTCCTCCGGGCGCCCTCCCGGAAAAACAATTTTTAGAAAAATGTGTGAAATGCGGAGAATGTATGAAAGTCTGTCCTACCAATGCTATCCAGCCAGTTCTCAAAGAAGCCGGTCCAGAAGGCCTATGGACACCTATGCTTGTCCCTGAGATCGGATACTGCGAATATTACTGTTCTTTGTGCACTCAAGTCTGCCCTACCGGAGCTATAAAGGAACTGACTGTTCCTGAGAAAACCCAGCTCAAAATAGGAACTTCTTGGGTCAACAAAAACAGATGTATCCCTTGGAAATTCGGAGATCCTTGTATTGTATGCGAAGAACACTGTCCTGTTTCTCCCAAAGCCATAAAACTCTTAAAAACAGAAGTCAAAACCCCTGAAGGAGAAATAAAAACTCCCCTGGCTCCGGTTATAGACATCGAGCTTTGTATTGGCTGCGGAATTTGTGAAAACAAATGTCCTGTAGTGGATAAACCAGCCATTTATGTCACAAGCGTGGGGGAATCACGCTCAGAAGAAAACCAGCTCAAACTTGACTTGATTTCAGGAAGTGGAGGTATTTATTGACCCACCCAAGATCGGAGAAAACATGAAACAATTTGTCTTGAGCATCGTCATAACGTGGTTTTTTGCGTATATATTAAAAATCATATTTATATTGATAAAAGAAGGTCAATTGAACAAGGAAATGCTGGTTATGAACGGAGGAATGCCTTCAGGACATACCGCACTAGCCGGATCTTTGACCATGGCCCTGCTTTTGGAAACCGGCTTCTCCCCTTATTTTGTGATGGGTGTCGTTATAACCATTCTGGTTATATATGATGCGGTCAATGTTCGTTCTATTATCGAACAACAGTCTAAAGCCATTAATAAATTGATTAGTGATAGGAAAGATATCCCCAAGCTGGAAGAAAATGTGGGTCATACAGGATTGGAAGTAGCTGTCAGCCTGGGACTGAGTGTCATCATTCCTTTACTGGTATACTATATGATATGATATGGTGCTTGACTTTATATTGATCTAAAATAGAATGATGATTGGAAAATTCAAGAAACTCAGAGCTGCTTTTTTCGTGATCACTCTCTTTCTCCTCTATTTCTTTAACTTCCAATGCAGTTCAACAAAAAAGGCGCCAAAATATTTGTTCCTTATCACTTTAGACACTGTAAGAGCAGACCACATCCATTATTCCCTTGAAAATAACACCCTTACTCCTCATCTGGCTGATCTGGCCTCAAAAGGAATTTATTTCTCAAATGCCTATTCCCTCATCCCCATAACCCTTCCTTCCCATCTCTCCATGTTTTACTCTCTCCCTCCTCATATACTCAGAGTTTACAACAACGGCGAAAAAAATCTTTCCCCTTTACCCAGTCTGGAAAAAATTCTCAAGTACCATCATTATTCAGCCGGAGCTGTGGTTTCCCTAGGGTCTGTGTCCTCCCGCTGGGGGATAGGAAAAGACTTTGACCAATACATTGAAAACTACAGAAAACCTTATATCTGGTACAAAACAGCAGAGCAGGTGAATGAAGATGCCTTAATTCTGATAAAAAAATTTAAAGGAAATAAATCTTTTTTCTGGATTCACTATTCAGATCCCCATGCCCCTTATTTCCCTCCTCATTATAAAGGAGAATTTTCTGTTTCCTTAAACACTGATAAAAAATTTATTTCTCAAAGCAGGGAAAGAGCCCTGGTAAAGCTTGACCTTGTATTAAATCCTGGAAAAAACTCCTTAGTTCTGAACTCAAAGATACCAGAATTGATAAAAAAAGATAACAGGCTTGAAATAGACTATTTTGAATTTGAAGATTTTTCCATAACTCCCATCCAAAAAACAAATAATCTTGAAATCAAATATCCAAAAGAATGGAAAAAGTCAACTTTTGGTGATCAAGTCAATTTCAAAACCTCAGAAACATATTCCTATTTAGAACTTCAAAACAAAAACTCTCAAAATATGAAAGTCTGCCTGTATTTCATAAACAAGATGGTACCTACAGTTCCCTCAATAAAAATACTATACCGGCAGGAAGTGAGTTATATGGATGAACATATCGGCAGGATTATCCAATTTCTTAAGATAAATGATATGTATGAAGACTCTGCATTTGTGATCATGGGAGACCATGGAGAAGGTTTGGGAGAATACAAAAGTCATGTGGGACACATTGACTTTTTAAACAAATGCTTAGTGAAAGTCCCTTTAATCATTTGTGGAAAGAGTATCAAAAGAACAGGAATGAGGAAAGAAGTTGTCTCTAACTTAAATATCGCTCCCACAATTCTGGATATCGCTGGTATAAAAAGACTTGAATTCATGAAGGGGGAGTCCTTACTAGGTTCCATAAAAAATGAAAAGCTTCTTCTCGAAACTTACGCTCCAGAAGCCCGGGGAAATGCTTTTTCCATTATCGATTACCCTTATCAAATCATCCTATACCCTTATAGGAAAGAAAACAAACTGGAGTTTATAGACCTGAAAAAAGACACACTGGGTATCCATAACCTCATAAATAATCCTAACATCAAATCCGAATATAAAGTCGAACTTTTAAAAGAGGTGCAGGAAAGAGCTGAGGAGCTGATCAAAAACCGTGAAAAAAAACCAAAAATATCTGAGATAGATGAAGAAATCTTGAAATCCCTAGGATATATAAAATAAAAAATATCTCAAAATATAATTCTATTCTTAGAGAAATAATTTACCTAGAGTCACCATTCCAAGGACAAGGGTGGCTATCCCCACAATCAATTTGAGCTTTATTGCCTTAAATTTCTTGACCGTATACGTAGCCAGAGGGACAGAAAGAATAGCCCCTAAAATGAGTGAAGGAGCCAGATTCCATTCAATGGTATGGTTGGTATAGATCAGATAAAAAACAACTCCTACCAAACAGGTCAAGCCTTCCGATAGAGAAGTAATCCCAATGGCATTTTTAGAATTCACCCCGGACAGGATTTGACCGCTGGTCACCAAAGGCCCATAACCGCCTCCGCTGATTCCTTTATTAAATGCAGCCAGAGTTCCTAAAGATGAAATTTTTAACCATGAGAATTTAAATACACGGTTTAAGTTGACCAGAATTAGAATCCCCATGGTAAGAACCAGCACTCCGATGTAAAGCTTTATATAAAATTTTGATAAATGGAGCGCAACAAAAACAGCAGCAATCGTCCCGAATATACTGCAGCTAGCCAAAACATAAGCTGTTTTAGAGTCAATGGTGCCCATTTTAAAGTTTGCGTTTTTAAAACGGTGATGAAAAAAGGCAGCGCTCACTCCTGTTAATAACTCAGACAATAAAACAGCAGGGACAATCTGAAGGGGATGATATCCTAAAATCAGTAAAATAGGGGTAAGGGTAGTTCCATAACCCATACCCAGAGACGAATCAATATACTCACATGCAAATGCGAGTACTATGATGAGGAAGGAAAACTCAAATATGTGCATATCTTCTCCTTTTGCGAAAGATTCTTTTCATTCTTTTGATATTAGTCTGATCTTTTTTTCTTTTCTTGAATGAAAGATCTGTCAAATAATAAAAATTCTGGCTTTTTGAAATGGAATATCTTCAGGCACTGCCAGCTAAGATAATCATGAATCAAGAAATGGAGGACTTTACCAAAAAGAAGTTTTTTTGATTCTTTAAATTTCATAGGCTCTTTATGTAATCATATTGTATTATATTAATACTCTAATCGTACTACTCTGTCAATATATTTTATTATTTTTTTGATTCAATGTAATTTGGAGACATCTGGTTTAGGAACCGAGCTAAAAATCTACCCTTTCAATCAATCCTTGGAAGAATAGCGATGGATTTTTAGCCGGGCTTGTTTTGGAAAGTGCTGTTTAAAAATACCCCAAGTTCTTAAGCCTTTTTCTGATGGCTTCTATTTCCCCTTTGGAAAGCTCTCCCTTTTCTATACTTTTTGCTGACATGAGATCTCTCAATATATAGACCACAAACTCATTAACACTGCTAAATCCACTGCCTTCAATCACAGTCTTGAGTCTTTCATAAAGGGGGCGAGGGATTTTCAATGTTACCTTGTCTTTTGTCATCCGTTGAATTCTAAAATAGGACGCTCTTAAAAGTCAAGTTTAATGGCTTTGCCAAACAAAGGCATCAAAACTTTTAATTTCAAACATTTTTTTAAATTTTTAAAAATATTATAATGGAGTTTGAATGAGGACATGATGAGAGCAAAACATAATATTTTGAAAAAGAGCTTTATTGGATTTTTTCTTCTTTTTCTCTTTAATCTTTCTTTATTTGCCCCCTGCACAATAGCGGTCATCTCTGGAAGAGTCACTCCGGACGGCTGTCCTCTTCTATGGAAAAATCGAGACACCAGCCAACCTAACAATAAAGTCCTTTTTGTTCATGGGGAAAAGTACAGCTTTCTTGGAGTCATAAATTCTGAAGATAATGATGCCACGTCTGTATGGCAGGGCATAAATTCAAAAGGATTTGCCATCATAAACTCAGCTTCAAATGACCTGCTCTCAAAAAAATGGATGGCAGCAGATAACGGAAGGATTATGCGCAGAGCTCTGGGAATCTGCGCTCATGTAAAGGATTTTGAAGACCTGCTTCAAAGAACCAACGGAAGACGAAGGGTGGCTGCGAATTATGGAGTTATTGATGCCTATGGCAATGCCTGCTTTTTTGAAACCAGCAACAGCTCCTTTGTGAAATTCGATGCCAATGATCCGAATACAGCTCCATCCGGCTATCTCCTGCGGACTAATTTTGCCTTCAGCGCCCCAAAAATAAACACAGGAGGAGGCTATATCAGATTCGAACGAATTTCCCATATATTTGAGAAAGCTGCTGCTGAGGAAAATTTAAACTCCCGCTTTATTCTTCAAGAAGCTTCCCGCGATTTGGTCAATGAAAAGCTCCTCTCATATCCACTTACTACCACCCCCAATCCTGATTCTCCCAATCCCCTTTACATAAGAACCAATGACACCATAAACCGCATTTCAACCATTTCCGTATCCGTATTTCATGGGGCTCCCAACCCCCAAAAAGCATATTTGGCCACTATGTGGATTATCCTCGGCCAACCGGTGTGTTCTGTGGCCCTTCCTTTGTGGGTCCATGGCCAGCATGTCCCCAATGTCTTGGGAGGACCAGACACCGCACCCATGCAGGATTTATCAAAAAAACTGGTCTCTTATCTCTATCCTGACCAAAGAGGAAACATGAATCAGTACATGAATCTCACCCGCTTTCTCACCTACAAAGATTCGGGTTTTCTCCCTATCTTATTTTCCATAGAAGATGAAGTTATATCCAAAACAGAACAAAAACTCTGTAAATGGACCAAAGATGAGCCCCAAAAACGGGAGTTAAAAATATATATGAAGCGCACGGCAAATAAAGTCTATAGAACGCTTCAGAAATCATTTACTGACATAATAAAAAAGTAAGATTTTTTCGAATAAATTCAGATTTTTACAAGCTCTTGGACTTTAAAAACACGTCCTTGTTCGATACTTCTCCGCGCGGCAATGCCGATCAGAATGGAAAGAATTCCATCTCTCGTGGATGCCCCATGATCAAAAGGATCAGATTCAGCTCCTCGAAAAATACGGTCCTACATAATGCTGTCCGCTCCCCAGTGACCGCTGCCTCCAGATTTTATGCGGAAAGTTCTGCTCTTTTTGAAACTTTGAGTGATCCGAAACTCAGCCAGACTGTCAGTTTTCCAGGGTTAGTAGGGAAGAAATGATTTGTTTAAGCCATAACCGTTACTTCATACAATTCTCGAACAGGGGCTTGGATGAACAAAGTCACAAATTTCGCCAACTGTTCCTGATAATAACGGCTTTCCTCATTGGCTAGCGCATCTTCTTTGTTTTCCCATAAGGTAATGGCCATGCCTTTGCCGGTATCATGATCCACAAGCACATAAGAACCCCTGTATCCCTTTTGTGCCTTGGCTGCAGGGACCACGCTTTCATTATATATTCGAGTGAACTCGCCTATTTTATCTTTTTTTATTTGAGCAGAAGTCAAACGTGCATACATAAAAAACCCTCCTTTACATACTCTCCCTCACTAAATTTATCCGTACAATATCAGCAAAAAGACATTATATCAAGTTTTAATCTCAATGATTAAGACAAAACAAATAATAACCTGGATTATTCACAAGTTGAGGTTGCTGCAGATGCAAGGCGCAGGGCATGAAGTGGTGGTCCTTCACTACGAATGCCCTGTAACAAAGCAGATGCAGTGAGATTGGCTTGCCTCAATGGGTCAAAAATAGCGATGAAAATAAAAAATACAAAAAGTGTAAATGTTCAAGTCATTATTACAAAAAATATATTGTATATCGCTGAAAATAAATTAATAATGAATGCATCGCCGTTTTTTTATGAATAGGTCAGGTTAATTTAATCCCAAATAATAAAGATATTTCTTGACTTTAAATTATAATTATTATAAATTTATAATCATTTCAATTTATAAAAAATTTTAGGAGGTAAAATTGGAAAATCTAAAAGAAAACATAAGTATTCCTTTAATCGGTGAAAAATTTCCGGAAATGAAGGTCCCCACCACCCACGGCATGAAAAATCTCCCGGGTGATTATGAAGGAAAATGGCTGGTTCTTTTCAGTCATCCCGCAGATTTTACCCCGGTTTGTACTACCGAATTTGTGGCGTTTGCCAAAAGGCATGAAAAGTTCCAAAAGCTCAATACAGAGCTTCTCGGTCTGTCTATTGACCAACTCTTCAGTCATATCAAATGGGTGGAGTGGATTGAAGACAAACTCGATGTTAAGATCCCCTTCCCTATCATCGCAGACGACCAGGGAAAAATCGCTGCCAAATTAGGCATGGTCCATCCGGGCAAAGGAACCAACACAGTGAGAGCTGTTTTTATTGTTGACGATAAAGGAATCATCAGACTAATTCTTTATTATCCCCAGGAAATTGGGAGAAATATGGATGAAGTCCTGCGCGCTGTTGAAGCTCTGCAAGTATCTGGCAAAAACAAAGTAGCGGTTCCCGCTAACTGGCCCAATAATGAGCTAATCAAAGACCGCGTCATCCTCCCACCCCCTCATGATGTGGCTGGAGCTAACGAAAGGAAAAAGAAATCCGATTGCTTTGACTGGTGGTTTTGCCATAAAAAACTCTAAGGCAATTTCTTACCCACACATTTTTTTTACAAAGATAATTCTCTTTGTCCCAAAAGATATAAAAAAGGGCCCCATTTAGGGGCCCTTTTTTTTGTGCTTATTCTTGGATAAATATCCATTGACTTTTTTGTCTTAAATCGTTAATAAAAGAAACGTCTCTCTTATATAAAGGAGAAAAATTATGATCGTGTTGTGGATTTTGATTATCATTGGGGTTGGATTTGTATTGTTGGCTGTTGGGATTTACAACGGTCTCATCACATTGAGAAATAGGGCAAATAATGCATGGGCCCAGGTGGATGTCCAGCTCCGCAGAAGGTATGACCTGATCCCCAATTTAATGGAGACGGTCAGAGGATACGCCAAGCATGAAAGGGAGGTCTTTCAAAAAGTAACCGAAGCTCGATCCAAAGCCATGGATGCTGAATCTGTAAAAGAACAGGAGAAGGCAGAAAATATGCTAACCGGAGCTTTAAAATCCTTGTTTGCTGTGGCAGAGAACTATCCTGATCTCAAAGCCAGTCAAAATTTCATGATGCTCCAAGAAGAATTGGCTGGTACCGAAGGAAAAATCGCTTATGCTCGCCAGTTCTACAATGATACAGTCATGAAGTTCAACACCAAACAGCAGGTCTTTCCTTCCAATATTATTGCCGATATGTTTGGTTTTAAGGAAAAAGAATACTTTGAGATTGAAGAGCCTGCTGCCAGGGAGCCGGTCAGCGTTAAGTTCTAAACCCGCTGAAAAAATTTTTAGCTTTATCCTAAGATGAGAAATCAAGGATCCTTTTCTCATGTATGAGCAAATCACCCGCAACAAGTGGCGGTCATTTTTTTTGATCCTCTTTTTTCTCGGCCTGATTTTTGCCTTGAGCTGGGCCTTTGGTGAGCTGACAGGCTGGGGTCCCCAGGGCTTGATTCTGGCTGCTGTGATCGCTGTGCCCATGACCTTTGGCAGCTATTATGCCAGCGATAAAATCGTACTGGCCATAAGCCGGGCTAAGCCCGTCCAAAAAATAGACTACCCCTATCTCTACAATGTAGTGGAAGGCCTTGCCATAGCTGCCGGACTTCCCAAACCCCGCTGTTATGTGATCGATGACACAGCCCCCAATGCCTTTGCCTCGGGCCGCAATCCTAAAAATTCTGTGATCGTGGTCACAACAGGTTTGCTTCAAAAATTAAACCGGGCAGAATTGGAAGGAGTCCTCGCCCACGAGATGTCCCACATAAAAAACCGGGATGTCCTGGTTCAGACTCTGGCTGTGGTCATGGTGGGAGTAGTAGCTCTTTTAAGTGACTGGATCCTCCGAACATTTATTTGGGGAAGAGGAAGAAAACGATCCCGTGGAAAAAGCAGTGGAAATGCCGCCGCCATTTTTGTGGTTATAGCCCTGGTCTTAGCCATCCTTTCTCCACTCATAGCCCAACTTCTGAAACTGTCTATTTCCCGAAAAAGGGAATTTCTGGCTGACGCCAACGGAGCTCTGCTGACCCGGTATCCCCCGGGACTGGCCTCAGCCCTGAAAAAACTGTCTGAAGATAAAGAGCCCCTGGAAGCAGCCAACAAAGCCACAGCCCACATGTATATCGTCAACCCACTCAAGGATATCAAAGGCAAAGTCAATAAACTTTTCAGCACTCATCCTCCTATTGAGGACCGTATCGCTGCCCTGGAAAAAATGTAAATTAAGATCTTTATTTCTTGAGATCTTGATGAGCAGAGCCAAAAATAAAATTATGAAACCAAATATAGTCTTGAGTGAATGCATCAACCTCAAACCGGTCCGGTACAACGGAGGGATTATCAATGATCCATTCACTAATATTTTAGGTCAGTATGTCCACTATAATCCGGTCTGTCCTGAAGTAGCCATAGGACTCGGCGTCCCCAGAGACCGGGTCAAAGTGGTGAGAACGGGCAAACAAGATTTCTGCTTGGTCCAACCCTCCAAAGGACTTGATTTGACTCAAAAAATAAACTGTTTTTCTGAAAATTTTTTGAATTCATTGACAGATATCGATGGATTTCTACTAAAAAGCAAATCTCCAAGCTGTTGTGTATCCGGAACCAAAACTTATGCCAATAGGGACGGCACAGGTTTTCTTTATAGAGGAAAAGGTGTTTTTGCCAGAAAAGTCATCCAAAAATTTCCCCTTCTCCCTTGTGAGGATGAGAAAAGATTAGAAGATACGGATACTAGACATCATTTTCTAACTCGAATTTTCTCCTTGTTTGAATTAAGAAAAAAATTTAAGAATCTATCCACTATAAAACAAATCAGAGGTTTTCATAATAAATACAGATACTTGATCATGGCTTACAACCAAACTCGATTTAAAAAACTAGAGAGGATAGCCAGAAGCAAAGAAAACGAATCCATCCAAGAAGTTAAAAAGGATTATCAACAGGAGTTCTTCAAAGCTTTTCTGAGAAAGCCCCGAACTCAATCCCAGGCTTATGTGTTGAGGCAAATATTCAAAGATCTCTCAGAATACTTAAGTCCAGAAGAAAAACAATATTTTTTAGATCTCTTAGAAAAATTTGAGAAAAAAATTGTCCCTGTTCTAATCCCAGTGAGATTTTTTAGAAATTTAGCTCACCAATACGAAAAAGACGGTTGGCAAAAATATCTGAATTCCTATCCTGAGGAATTGATTGATTTTAATCTCTCAGCACTTCAAAAATCAGAGTGAATTTTTCTTCTACAAGTAAACGACTGTTTACATATGACTACTTCACTCCTAAATCTATTCTATCACTCAATAGAGGAACTTAGTCATCTCTCCTCCCCGGCACATTTCTTGAATCACTGTCCCTGCCATGAGCAGGGTCTTTCGCCCACGTCATCCGGAACGCACAGTTTTTTACAGCGTCCTCTTCCATTATTTTGAGCTTTGAATACCTAAAGGCAACCACAGAAAAAGATATCACCCCGGGTATCATTGCGGTGATCCAGTCATTCGGAAGCTGGATAAACTTTCATCCTCACCTCCACTTTCTGGTCACAGAGGGAGGGACAGATAAACAAGGACAGTTCCACAAGGTCTTTCCATTCAATGATCCTCTTCTCTGCCGGTTTTTCACACTTGAAGTCTTCTCGCTTCTTCTCCTATGTAAACATTTGATCAATCAAAATCTTGTCCAATAGATTCTTCACTGGCGTCATACAGGATTCAATGTGCACAGTAAGGTTAGAACTGAGAGCAAAGAAGAAACCGAGAGGGGGCAAATACATGATTAGACCTATCCTCTCTCTAAAAAGATTATCCCTGGATAAAGCGCTAGGGCAGGTCCTCTATCAGTATGGAAAACACAGCTCTGAGACAGAGTCTATGGATTATCCGGAGTTTATAGCACGGGTGACCTCTCACATCCCGGACAAAGGACAGGTTATGGTCCGCTATTACGGCTTCTATGCCAATGCCCACAGAGGGAATTTGAGAAAAATAGGAGTGGGGGAACCATGCGAATTGTTTCCTTTATTGAAGATCACAAAGTCATAGACAAGATCATCAAGCATCTTAAACTGACCTTTAAGGCTGCTCGGCCCCCGCCTCCTCAGGCTCAGCTCTCTATTGCGGCTGAGGAACAATCAGAATATATATGAAACTCTAAAGTCCTGAATCAAGGACATGGGAGATCTATGCCCTTTCTGAACCTCACTAAGATTGATTTTCTGATATTTTCTCTTTTTTGCAGATTTTTTGTTGACCGGACGTGTTTTTTGTGTGTATTATTAATGATGAAGTCGCTTAGAGGATGGGAATTTGATGAAATCAATCGAAAATCATCACCAACAAAAAAACCAATTTCCTATATTTAATACATATTTATTGATTGTTCTCATCCTTTTTTTTATCCCTTCCGTATCGTGTGATTCTGTTGGTAAACAGAAATTCGCTGGTCAGGAATCCATTACAGGAGAGGATCTTCTTCATCATGTGAGGTTTTTGGCCTCGGATGAGATGAAAGGGCGGGAGACTTTTACTTCAGAGCAACTTGTTGCCGCCCGGTACATCGTCAATGAATTCGAGAAATACAAACTAAAACCATTCGGAGAAACACAGAGTTATTATCAAAATTTTGGGTTGAAATATGCAGAGGTAGGGTCCCCCAATAAGCTGGAAATCAACGGAAAGATATACAGAGAGGGAAAAGATTTTATCTCAGCGGCTCTCGGTAAAGCCAATATTGAGAGCCAGATTGCTTTTGTGGGCTATGGTATCACCACTCCTGAGTATGACAGTTATGCGGATGTGGATGTTGAAGGGAAAATAGTGATGCTCTTTCAGGGGAAAATAAAACGAAAAGGGAAAGTATGGGGATTTGCCCCTCTGCATGAAGTTCGGGTGTTGAACGCAGTGAAACATGGGGCTGTGGGGATGATCTTTGTTCGCGGAACCTCTCCCAAGGATCACAAAATGCCCATTCCTCAAGAAGGGCCTGTTTTGGAGCGGTTTCATCAGATTGCTCCCTTGGCTCAAAAACTCAAAGTAGGAGATTTTGGAAATGAGGATTTGGAGAAAATCACTTCTTTTCCTCTTGTGTACATGAATCTGAATGCCGCTGACGAGTTATTCAAGAATAAAGATAAAACTATAGAGGAAATAAAGAAAAAAATCGATAACACCCGAAGTCCTAATTCTTTTCCAATGGCTCAGACAGCAAAGATCCAAACAAACGTCTCTCACAGAGTGAGACAAACCATGAACGTTATCGGGATAATCGAAGGAAGAGACTCATCATTAAAGAAAGAAGCCGTATTGATTGGAGCCCATTACGACCATATCGGAGTAATCAAAGAGGGAGAGAAAGTGTACAACGGAGCTGATGATAACGCCTCCGGGACCGCTGCTTTACTCGAAATTGCTCAAGCATTTGCCAAATCTCAGAGAAAACCGAAAAGAAGTCTCCTTTTTGTGGCGTTTACTGGTGAAGAGAAAGGAGTGCTGGGTTCAGGATATTACATCAGCCATCCTGTAATCCCTCTTTCTCAGACGACGGCTGTGTTGAATATGGACATGATCGGAAGAAACGATCCCAATTCCATTCAGGCTGTGACAGAAGAGAAAAGCCGATTGAAAACAATTTCTCAAAAAATCAGTCAAAAGGTGGGAATCAAATTGGAAGAACCCACAGCCAGTGTGAATTCGAGCACTGATCATTTCCCTTTTCTGGAAAAAGGAATTCCTGTTATCTGGTACTTTGATGGAGGTGGGGATTTTGCTCACTCCACATCGGATACCTGGGACAAACTTTCACCGGAGAAAATGGAAAAAGTGGCCCGCCTCTGTTTCTTGACCGCTTATCGTCTGGCTGATCAAGAATGATTTCCATGGTCATTCCATATGACGAAACCCACCCAAAATAAATGAAAATCCTTTCTATGATGATATGATGCAAGTCTTTTTTTAATCAGCCTCCTTTTTTATTTTTTCTTTTCCATAATCAAAGGTCTTTTAAACCATCCTTCTATCCGTGCCTTTAACAAAAGTGTTAAGTCCGCACACACTCTAACATCAGGTCCCGGCTCCTTAACCTATCCAAACAATGCAACCTTCATCGATCCCCTCATCTGTCCTAAATGCGGGGGAACCATGCGCATTGTTTCCTTTATTGAAGATCACAAAGTCATAGACAAGATCATCAAACACCTTAATCTGACCTTTAAGGCCACCCGACCCCCGCCTCCTCAAGCTCAACTCTCTATGGCGGCTGAGGAACTATCAGAGTATTTGTGATATTCTAAACTCCCATAGTTCAAGGGGACGAAGGGAGATCCCTATTCTTTGTGTGCTACTATTCGGCTGATTTTCTGGTGTTTTCTCTTTTTTGTGGGTTTCTTGTTGACTTGTCTTTTATTTTATACGTATGACAGGTGATGAATGGCTTAGAGGATGGGAATTTGATGAAATGGAGGAAAAATCATCAACAACAAAAAAACCAAATTCTTATCTTTAAAAGGGAACAAAGATCGACAATCTGGTCCAAATCGCTCATAATGTAACAATCGGGGAAAACACTATCATTGCCGCTCAAACAGGGATAGCGGGAAGTTCAAAAATGGGCAAGAACGTGATCGCCGCTGGTCAAGTGGGTATTGCCGATCACGCGAACATCGGCGATAACGTGATCATCGCGGCTAAAACCGGAGTGACCAAAAATATTCCGCCAAACCTGATGGTGGCAGGAATCCCTCATCTGGATGTCAAAGATTGGCGAAAAGCATGGGCTTCCATTCCCCATCTCTACCGCTTTTTAAAAGAAATCAAAAAGATGAAAAAAAGAGTCAAAAAGCTGGAGGCAGAGAAGGACTGATTCCTTAACTGAATCATTCACGAGTCAAGTGGTAGGTTGGTGGGAGCGCTGTAGCGGCGAAGTAGCTGCCTATGAAGCTGAAATTGTACAGGATGAATAGCTTCAAAGAAAGAAAACTCATTGTGAGGCTTGTAATGACAAAGCAATTTCCATCTTATAAAAAATACTTCATCCCTCAGCTTAATATTATTATAGATTTAAAGAAATGAGTGTAATAATAAAAATTTTTCCTCAGTCCTTAGAAGCTAAAAAGTAGTCCTAAATATCTATTATCTGTTAAAATTTAGATGTTATCAAAATAATATATCCAGTAAGTTTTCATTCTTCCACTTTCTCTACAGTATCATCCGATATGTGTATACAAAATATTCATTAATACATCAATTGGATTTAAAATGAGTTGCCTAATCTTCAATGATCTTCAGATATTTAAAAATAGGGTACACCACACTGTTTTTCTCAACACCCAGGGATGTTAAATAATCATTGAAAAGATTCCAACCGACAAATCCATCGCCGACCTCAGGTTCTAGACAATAAAATGCTATGTTAGCAAATGGCTGAGCTAGGTCAATCTTGAAAGTTCCTGCCGGAAATTCTTTCCCTTTGGATTTGAAAAAACCCCCTTCAAGTTCCGTCATATTGTAACCCCTTTTTCGTATTCTAACCAGCTTATCAATAACAAATTCTTCTCCAGTGACCTTTATGGGCTTATCAAGAACATTGACTTTGATATTGTGGAGGCGCAGTTTCTCTACGATATGCCCCAAATCGGCAGGGATGAGATATCCTCTGGGGAAAGTCGCTTCCTTTGTCCCGACCGTTTTGGTCATATGCTCTACATCATGAAAAACTATAGGAGGACCCTCTAAAATGTTTGTGCCTCTTTGGAGAATGCTGGTTCCAGGAATATATCTGCTCTTTCCAGGAGGATATGCCAAGACATCGATTTTTCCCCAAGATTCATATTTACCGTCAACATAATTCTTTAATTCTCCAGATTCAGCCTGAGTGAGAATTTTATTGACGATATCTTCATCTGCTTCTTGACAGATATGCATCATTTCTTTGCCATGAACATTGGTATATTCAAGCAGTTCATGGGCATATGCATAAGTGCTATAGATTCGCTTTTCAAATTTAGGCTGAGCAGGGGTTTCAACGATAATTGACATTCTGTTACGCAACCCATAAGCACTTACGATAAACTTGCCTTCGATTGTCCAGGCACCTCCAGCATGACTCCATACTTTTGGTGGCCAATTTCTCTGGTCGAACCCACCGTGCCAACCTCCTGGATCGAATCCAGCGTGAGTAAATATTTCCAATCCCCATTTTTCTTTGGCTGCTTGACGCACGGCTGGAAACACTTTGTGCGTTACGTAGCCGCGTGGTGAAGGATGAGCAGTCGGAAGAATCGAAGTCGCATAGGCAATGGCATAGCCATGATTGACAACTCCCATTGTGTGTGTATCAAAAATGATTGTCGGATCCCATCTATTGAAAACATTTGTATACAATCCCTTTACATCAGTACTTTCCAGCTTTATGGCATCCCGATTGAGATTATAACCTAATGCATTGGAACCGATTCCCATAAGTCTTGGTGATCCGCCAATCGCATTCCAATTTTCACCGCTCCAGATATCATTGCCATCAACATTGAAATTTGGACAACAAACAACAATTTGATTATCTAACAAATATTTCTTGTCTCCAAGAAGCACGTCGCGCATGAGCATAAGCAAAGCTTCCTTACCTTCAGGCTCAACTGGATGGATATTTCCCTGCAGGTAAATCACTGGTTTGCCTGATGCTTTTGCTTCTTTTGGGGAGTTAATTCGAGGATTTGCCATAACAACCACGGGACAGACCTTCTTCTGATCACTTATAAACATTTTCTCCACATGCATATTCTCACTACGCCATTTGAGTGTATTTATAAATTCGTGTATCTGATAACTCGAGGTTGTTTTTTTATAGTTTGTTTTCTCGGGAACAGTCAGGAATTCGGAAGGCCAATTGCCATTCCACCCATCCGGAACCTCATTTCCCCAGTAAATTTTTTTCTCTCCATCGTACCTAAAGGCGACCAAATAAGAACACAGTACACATAAAATGATTAAAAAGACTATTTTCTTCATTATTTTTCCTCCTTATGTCTTTTTTATTCCAAATCTTTAAACATCTATTCTACTCCTTTCGCAGGAGATACTAAAGCAGAAACCTCAGTAAACTCGTGTTTTCCATATCGGCTGTATATAAAACAGTATATGATGAATTCTGTTGATTGAGTATCCAATGTGATACCGTACTTATAAAAAATGATTAAAATCTTCTTAGATTTTCTCTGTAATATAAATTTCCGATCTTGTAAAAAAAACAATTTCTTCTTTTCAATCTTTAATTATTTTCCTCTTTTAATAAAATAAGATTTTGGGAAAATGAAAATTTTAAAGCAAAAGGAAGAAAAAATGAAAAAAATTCTATTAGTATTTTTAATTCTACTATTTGTCAACGGGGTTGTAATTGCTGGAAATCTAAGCGCTGATGAAAAAACCAGAGTGTTATACGTTGGCGATGTAGGAGTTCTGCTGGGCCCGAATATTGTCGCTTCGTCTTTCTACTACGAGACAAAAGGTTATGAAGTCCATATCTGGTGTCAGCCAGTCCTAGATGAACTCAATGCTAGCTCCGATATCACAGTTGAACACATGACAAATTGGCGAGCCCTATCGGAGTTTCCTGAAACACCAGAAGAAATTGCTGCAAAATATGATGTCGTTGTTTTGAGTGATATCGAACAGGAAGTTCTTGTTTTGTATCCTTGGGAAAGATTTAGAGATTCACCTATGGGACCAAACCGACTTGTATCTATCTGTGAATATGTTCGAAACGGCGGTGGGCTGGCCATGATAGGAGGATGGGAATCTTTTACCGGCCGAAGGGGAATTGGAGACTGGGGAAATATACCTGTAGAAGAAGCCTTGCCGATTAAATGCCTTGATGCAAACGATGATAGACATGAGTATCCCCAGGGCGTGCACATAGAGACTGTGATGCCAGGTCACCCCATACTGAAAGGTATCCATTGGGAAACATGTCCTGTTTTTACTGGGTACAATAGAATTATTGCCAAACCGGACGCCAAGATCCTAGCACAGGTTAAAGAATTCGGCGATCCCTTCTTGGTTGTACAAAAATTTGGAAAAGGGAGGAGTATGGCCTTTGCATCCGACATTTCCCCTCACTGGGGTGCAGGATTTCAGAGATGGGAAAGCTACGGAAAGTTCTTTGTCCAGGCCGTTCGCTGGCTTTCTGGAAAAAATTCCGAATAATTGAAATCGAAAGATTGACATGCCATCTTAATTGGCATTTATCGATTAGTTAAAAATCCCACTTTTCTCATGGTCTTCAGTTCGGATTTCCTATGTCCATATTACTCCCAGATATAGAAGAAAAAATACATGGTGCTTTTCCAGAAAATTGGATCCAACGGCTGAAATTCTGCATAATAATGATGTGATAATCAATTGCCAAAAAGATCCGCTCACTCATGTAAAAATTCAGATTCGAAGAAAACAAAGCTCCATTTGAAATCATATCTTTTAAATCTCATATTCAGTATTCCATCTTTTTTTCAAATTTAGGATACGATGAAAGCTTTCCTCAAGACGAAGGCGGAATTTTTTGAAGGATGTAACAGCAAAGCAGGCATGTCGTGTACAAGAGAGATGAAAATCTCTAATTGTGTCTTTGTAATGGCTTTATCTAAGTAAGAGTCAGAGATTCATAGAATACCGGAGAAGACCATGTTGTATGCCCCTGAGCTGTCCTTACTCTGGCATAATAGTATCCTTTTCCTGGAGTATCATCCTGATGAGTAAATGTCTGAACTTTAACAAAGTATTGATCCACACCCAGAAGTGGACCATTCCATGTTTTCACGCTTTCCCCATTCCTGATGATCTCCACTGAAACAACAGGGATCGCGGAACCTACAATGATTTTCACCTTTCGTTTCTTTGCCTTCACCGGCCTTCGTGAGTTGGAGGGCTCCTGGTTGTTCACGGAAAATCTGATCAGGACTTTGTGCCCTGAAGTCCCATAGCACCGACCATCCTTGAGAGCCTCGAACACCTCATCTCGGCTGAGTTCTGGAGCATAGACAGCCGTGATTTCTGCCGGAAGACCCGTATAATAAGGCTCTGTTCCATGGTCAGAGCCGGCCACAATACCGACCCTATGCCCCTGAGATAGGATATCTTGGACAGAATAGCCGGAAAAGGTGCCCCTATGCGGTTGGGTCTCACGGACATATTTAGCACACCATCCGCTAATCTCGACTGCATTGTCTACGCCAGGAAATACTGAGGAGTCTCCCCCTCCATGAAAATGGCTAATGCACACAACATCCTTCATTTTTTTTCTCAAAACGGCAATAAGCTCTTGGGGAGTGTCACTCTCAGGGCTTATCGCATTGTGGATTTCTTGAATCGGTTTTTTGAAAAAAACGATTCTATGTGCATATTTTTTTCTCGCCCAAGCCTTATTCGTCTGTCCCATGGTTCCTGTCCACTCATAAGCAAAAAGCGTAGCAAACTTTCCTTTTGTATTGAACTTTTCGCACGAATCATTCAGCTCCTTTAGTCTTTCGGATGTGATATCATGGTCGTGATCGGTTAGGGATCCAAAATCCAATCCCCGGTGATAGACCATCTCCCGGTATTTCTCTTCTGGGGAAAGACGGCCGTCGGATAACCGTGAATGTTGATGGGTTTCACCGAAAAAGATTTTCCCGGGACCAAATGTTCCATTGGTCACAATGAGATTACTGGTTCCATTAACAGAGGTATTTTTTGCGTCGATAGCATGGATGACGTATACTCCCTTACTTTGGATCTTTATGCTGAGTTCTGCTGATCCGCGGTCTGTTTCAGAAAATGAGTATGTCGTCGGCAAGCCCGATGTTTGTGCATCCGTGTTTAGATATACGGTTCCCCTGTAATCCTGAGCAATGTTACCGATGTCATCGATTGCTGTTATTATCAATTTGATTTCTTCTCCGACATCGGGAGTTGGTTGGCAATGGACCAAGATCCTCCGGGCCTCGCGGCCGACGATATCCATATACGGAAATTCAGGCGGAGACAAAAACACCCCATTGCCAAGGATATCGTAGTAAACTTTCAGAGGGTATTTTTTTTCACTTATCCATTGGGCTTTTACACCAGGGCATGTCTCTCCATGTCCGAAGGCAATGGTAATTCGATCACCTTCTTTAAGTGCCCTTCCTTCTTTGAGCACGGTTTCAATAGAAAAATACTTCTTCCTCCTCAATACGAAGTGTGCATCTTTTCTTGAGCAGGAAACAGAAATGTATCCAGGGCTTTTAGGGGATTTCCATTGGAGAGGCGTCCAGTCCTTCTCGGGAAAATGCCTGATGAGCCGTCCTTTTCTGAAGTTGGTTTCCATGAGTTCATGCATCAAACGGAATCGGAGTCCACCTCCAACTTTCATACCGTGCTTTCCAGCTGTATAGTGCAATTTGAACCTAACATAGTCGCCCGCTTTGATTCGGTGAGGTCCTTCGTAGGCTATTGTGCCAAAGTCATCAGCCTTATATTCTTCCCACTGGACAGCTCTTCGGGTCAACAGACCAAAGCAAAAAACAGGGTAGTCATAATTTTCATTAAAGGGTAGCTGATCTGGTATGGAGCACCATGCAGTGAGTGCTGAATTAGCACAATGGAGTCTTACGATATCAAAAGGAATTGGGATCTTCGTGAATTCCTCGTGGGTATACCCAAGTTCTTTCAGCGGAACTATTATGCTGGATGTCCATCTGTCCTCGAAAATTTTAACAGTGGGAGCAGGTTTGAATTCATTAAAGTTATGGTAATTTTTCAAACACATAGAAGATCCATCTGGCTTTATTGCAACCTGGATCACCGAACCCTGTGGAGAGAGAAAATTCAAACAGACAAAATCGGTCTCGAAGAAGTCCGATGATTTTTCTTTTTTGAGATTCTTAAGTATTACTTCGATATTCGGTTCTTCCATATCTAGATCAAAATAAAGTGTGCTCTTCGTATAACGAATCGTACAGGAGGTCTTGTAATCTACTCTGTCAAGCGAACCAGGATAATAAGCCCCCCGGAAGATATGTGCTGCAATCGTAACAAAATCATCAATCTCAATGGGAGTGTTTTCGGAGGAAAGTAAGGCTTGTTTTTCTTGACTTGACAAACGTATAATTTTTAATGCTTTGTCATCACTGAATGAAACAGCTGTAGAATGAGAGGGTACAAAACTAAATAGTCCTATCCCACACACGCCCTTGATGCTATCAGCAAGAAAATCACGACGTGTAAGTTGACTGTTGTGATTGTTTTTTTTCAATGAGACCTCCATCATCTCGGAATATGCGGAAGTCCAGAGCCTTCATATCAGGCTTTTTGGATTAAATATCCCTTATATCCATTTCGAACGACCTTCATGGTACAATAAAATATCACAACCGTTGGAATTCAGCAATATTTATAAACACATTTTTTGTCAGAAATAATTGGCGTTAGAAGTATTTAAAACTTCACTAAGGCTTATTTCTAAGTAAAAGAAGCTGAAGAAACTCATTGATGGAATAGAGAACAAAAAAGAGTCAAATGAAATTCGGGGATGGATTGAGTTCATATCAATGGATTCTTGTTGAATGTTGAAAAGTAAATCTCCAAGCTGCGGTGTATCCGGAACCAAGACTTATGCCAATAGGGACGGCACGGGTTTTCTTTACCGAGGAAAAGGTATTATTGCCAGAAGAGTCATCCAAAAATTCCCCCATCTCCCTTGTGAGGATGAGAAAAAAATAAAAGACATGGATATCCGACATCATTTTCTAACTCGAATTTTTTCCTTTTTTGAATTAAAAAGAGAATTTAAAAATTTACCATCTATAGAAAAAATCAAAGCTTTTCATAGAAAATATCGGTATCTTCTTATGGCATACAATCAATACAGATTTAAAAAACTAGAGAGGATAACCAGAAACAAAGAAAACAGATCCATCCAAGAAGTTAAAAAGGTCTATCAATAAGAGTTCTTCAAGGCTTTTTTACAAAAACCCCGGACTCAATCCCAGGCTTATGTGCTGAGGCAAATATTCAAAGATATCTCAGAATATTTGAGTCCAGAAGAAAAACGCCAATTTCTGGATATCCTGGAAAAATACAAAAAGAAAAGAATTCCCCTTATAGTGCCTCTAGGCTTTTTAAAAAATATAGCTCAAAAATACAAAAGAAACGGTTGGCAAAAATATCTGAATCCTTACCCTAAGGAATTGATTGATTTTAATCTCTCAGCACTTCAAAAATCAGAGTGAATTTTTTTCTGCAAGTAAACGACTGTTTACACATTACGACTTCACTCCAAAATCTATTCTATCACTCAATAGAGGAAAATAATCTCTTCTCCTTCCCGGTACATTTCTTGAATCACTATCCCTGCCATGAGCAGGGTCTTTCGCCAACGTCATCCGGAACGCACAGTTTTTTACAGCGTACTTTTCCATTATTTTGAGCCATTTCTTCTTGAATATGAAAACCGGTTTGAAAGACACTTTGGTCACCTGAGACCTATTATTCAGGAAGTGGTGGACAAGTACTTTGACTGAGGCAATCCAAAGTGTGGATTTGCGCGGATCAGATGTCCTGATTGCGTGACGGAAAGACTTGTTATGTTTTCTTGCAAGAC
>Ga0180434_10000752_pt1 | contig 47426 bp, 79 predicted proteins | sample SS_ome_7_FD_132453 | JGI IMG/M metagenome (GOLD analysis project Ga0180434, IMG submission 132453) | Hypersaline lake sediment archaeal communities from the Salton Sea, California, USA - SS_1_D_2 metaG | ecosystem: Environmental > Aquatic > Non-marine Saline and Alkaline > Hypersaline >... | reverse complement strand
CGCACCGGGTCCGGGCTCACCTGTTCGGCCACATCCACGCGAGCGAGGGCGTGGTCGAGGAGATGGACATCACCTTCAGCAACGCTGCGGGTGCGGTCCACGTCCTGACCGTCTAACCAGGGTAGGGTGTCCCTTCGAAAGGAGGGACACCCCCCATGGCTTCCGCCCCCTACGTCGTCCAGGAGTATCCCGACGTCGTCGCCACGCTCGCCAACAACGTGGACTTCAAGCCGCTCATCACCCTCAAGAACGAGCACGGTGGAGTTGCCCACATCATGGAGGACGACCACTGCTACGTCCTGACCATCAGCGCCGGTCGAGAGGACGGTCGGGTCCAGATGACCCCTTGGTGGTTCCGGGAGGCGTTCGAAGCCTCCCGTACCCTGCCGCCCCTGGTGGGACCATGACCGAGTACCTGTTCCTGAAAGAGGTCTACCCGCAGATCTACGTCCTCGACCACCGACTCACCCCCGAGGTCCGGGCCATGCTCTGCGCGATGGCGTCCCGGATGCCCGCTGGAGGCATCGTCGCCCGCTACGAGGAGGTCGTCGGTGCTGTGGCGGAGGGCATCAAGGAAGAGGGCCTCGAGAGAGGATGGCTCTACTACCTGGACCGGAACAATGAGCCGACCTCCGAAGACGGGGAGGGCCACCGTCTGATCATCAAGAGCGTGGGTTACCATGGGGACGAAGTCTCTGGTCCGTTGAAGCCAGAGAAGCTCTTCGAGATGGCCGAGACCCGGCTCACCCAGTACCCCATTCCCGATCGCGTCCAGGGGTTCTTCGACCAGTTCGTCGCCAACTACGGACACGCCTCGATCATGGAACTCACGGGATCACCATCCGTCTACATCGAGGGGGTGTCCTGGTACGCGGCGTACCTGAGCTTCGACTCGCCCCTCTGCTCCGGCCAGGAGTTCTCGACCCGCGCCGTCCGGCACAAGGACTGGCCGATGGCCCGTGAGTGCCTCACCTCGCACACGGTGACGACCCTCGAGTCGAACACCGAGGCGGGGAAGACCATCCTGGTTCCCATTCCCGAGTTCAAGAGCCTCCACGATCAGTGGTTCGACGTGTTCGAGGCAGAGGTCGAGGCGTGGAAGAACCACCTGTCCGACCCCCGCGTCCGGGAGGAACTCGGCATCGCGGACAAGGAGCCCTTCCGACCGGCTCTCGACCGAGCCCGCTGGGCCATCCCCGGCACCATCGCTACGGGGTTCGCCCACACAGGACACCTGAGAGAGCGTGCCCGGACCTTCAAGGACGCCATCGCCGTCGCCGGGAAGTCCGAGGGTCAGGTCCTCCACCTGTGGAGGGACATCCGCCGGGCCTACGACGAGGCCCTCCCCGGCATGGGCGGCATGGGACTCCGCGAGGCGCTCTATCAGGAGGGGACGTTCCGCATCCCCGGCCACCTGACGCCGAAGATCGTCATGCAAGGGGCTGAGACCCGTGTCGGTCTGCACGTGGTGGGCACCCCCTACGACCTCGAGAAGGTGAAGCCGTACAAGCGAGGGCTCAACCAGAAGGTCTATGTCGACCCCTACTTCAACGCCTTCGCCCAGGTCACCGTCACCTTCCAGTGCAGCCTCGCCGTGTCCCGCGACTGGCACCGGCATCGCACCGCGTACCCCTGGTCCCTCAACATCGTCGAGGACGACACGGGCCTGAGGATGCACCCGGCCTACGAGCCCCTCTCGCAACTGGGGATGACCGATCACGAGCCTCTCCTCGAAGAGAGCACCAAGGTCTTCCACAGCTACTACGACAAGGGGGACATCTACCGGGCCATGCTCGCGTTGCCACTCGGCACGCTCGTCGAGATGGAGACCACGATGGGCCTCCGCGACGCCCTCTACATGCTCGAGCTTCGGGCTTACACCCACGGGGCCAACTTCGAGTACAAGGCCCAGGCGAGCGAAGCCCTCGAGAAGCTCACCCGCCAGTTGATGGAGTACCCGCACCTGTTCGAGTGCCTGGGTCTGGAATCCGTCGAAACCGCGTAGCATCTCCTCAAGGAGGTGCCCCGTGGCCCAGAAGCTCGCTGCCATCCTCAAGATCCAGGTCGACGAACTCCGCGACGGCCTCCTCTACCGTCGCTGCCCCAACTGCGGCGAACTCAAGGAGATCAACGAGTTCGGCCTGCGGACCTTCAAGGAGGCAGGCGACGACGGTCAGGACGTCATCCGCAACCAGTCCTGGTGCCGCGACTGCCGCACACGCTGATGCCCCGCAAGGTCCTCATCAACGACGAGGTCGTCCTCGAACACGACCTAACGTGCCCCGAGTGCGGCGCTCCCCTCTGGCTCAAGCCCTCCCGGTTCGGCCTCTTCTACGGTTGCTCCACCTGGAAGGACACCCAGTGTCCCGGCGGTCATGGGGCACACAAGGACGGCACCCCGCTCGGCATCCCCGCGAACAAGGAGACCAAGGACGCCCGCAAGGCGGCACACCACGTCTTCGACCACCTCTGGAAGACCGGGATGATGTCCAGGACCTCTGCCTACCTGTGGATGCAGGGAGCGATGGGCATGTCCGCCAAGGAGGCCCACATCGGACGGTTCACGCGGGACCAGTGCAAGACGCTCGTCCTCAAGTTCCGCGACGAGTTCCCCGACCTCTGGAAGCAGATCAGGGGGTCCAAGGCGTAGCGACCCCGCGTAGGATGGAGTCAGAAGCTGTGCTGACTCCATGCTGTGCGGAGGTTGCTGTGGAAGTTGTGCTGGAGATGGTGGAGATCGAGGTGTTGTTGCGGGAGGCGCTCAAGAGGGAGGGCGTCACGGTCCCAGACGAAGCCCGGATGATCGTCCGGCAGAATCGCAAGAAGCAGACGATCCGGCTCGTGTTCACGACACGGAACATGGGACGGCGAAGGTAGCGACTACCACTGACGACCGTCGACACCCCGGTTCTTGCGGGCCTGCTGGACCTTGTCGGCTTTCGCGGGATCGATCTTCTCGAGCTTGGTGAGGACTTCGGCGTAGGGCCGTGTCAGACGCGAGTACTCGAGTCCGTCCCTGGCGCGTTCCATCTGGCCGAGGTACTCCATCGCCCTCTCGAAGAGGCGATCAGCCTCCGTTGCGGACGCTGCCATGTCCGCGATGGTCTTGCGGATGGTGTCGATGCGCTTCCGGAACTGCGATGCCTTGGATCGGTCCCAGTTCTCCGCCAGATCGAGGACATCGAAGAGCTTGAAGTAGGCTTTTCCGGTGTCCTGCTCCGTGAGTTCCTTCTGTGCGAGGAGGGCGCGGCCCTCCTCGAGATAGCCCTCCCATCTCGAGATCCACTTCTCGATGAGTGCCATCTCCTTGTCCACGTAGGGCTGGATGAGCTTGGCCCGATTCTTCCGGATGTAGGGGAGAACCTCGTCCTTGTGGATGATCTCCGTCGCGTCCTTGACGGGCATCCAATCTCGGGGCTTGAAGACCCCACGAGCGACGACCTCAGGACGCGAACGCGAACCCGAGGAAGCCTCAAGAGTCCACGGGTACTCTTGAGGCTTCCTCTTTACCTTCGAGACCCTGAGGTCCAACCGGGCAGCACTATCGATGGGAGCGCTCTTCAGGTTCTCGTTGAGCGTATAGATCCGAAGGCATGAGGTGCCCGAACATCGGAGCTTCCGCTCCCACGAGGTGGGGTGCTTGGCCCCTGTGAGGACGCGAACGAGAGCCTCCCGGAGAGGACCGGGATTGTCGAGGGCGAGCTTGGCAGTCTTGGCCCGGAGCGACATTGGGAATCCTCCTATCCTCAGGGCCTGATAGACAAGCTACCGGGTACGGTAGACCCATGTGGTGGGTCTACGTCATCCAGTCCAAGCAGATTCGGATCGGTCGTCGGGGACAGAAGCTTCCCGGCTTCTACTACGTCGGATGCACAACGGACGTCCCGCGCCGTCTCCGCCAACACAACGGTGAGATCGCCGGGGGTGGTAGGTGGACCGCCAAGCACCGCCCGCACGTCCTACGCGCCGTGTACGGCCCCTACAACGGCAGATCCGAGGCCCAGAAGGCGGAGCGAGCGCTCAAGAAGGGGAAGAGGGGCCAGAGTCGGACCCAGTGGCAACCCTCCGACAGCCCTTGGTGCCGTGGCGCTCCTGGCACGATGCACCCGTGGGTCGACGACCTGACATGGGAGCCTGACGAATGCGAGTGATGGTCACAGGTCACCGTCCGCCGAAGATCGGAGGGTACCGGACTCCGAACCCCACCGAGCAGTGGGTCCGGACGATGCTCCACAAGATCCTGGAGGGGATGCTCCGGAAGGATCCTAAGCTCGTCGCTGTATCCGGGATGGCACTCGGGGCCGACACGATCTTCGTCGAGGAGTGCCTCGCCCTCGGCATCCCCTTCATCGCCGCCGTTCCGTTCGAGGAGCAGGACAACCGCTGGCCTGGGGAGAGTCAGAAGCACTACCGGGATCTCCTCACGAAGGCGAAGAAGGTCGTCTACGTCGATCAGGTTGCCTCGTACCACTCGGATCACTTCGCCGGGAAGATGAACGAGCGGAACCGATGGATGGTCGAGCACTCGGAACAGGCCATCGCCGTCTGGGACGGGACGAAGGGAGGGACCGGGAACACCGTGAACCTCCTCCAGTACAAGGAGCGGAAGGTACTGCGTTTGAACCCGAGTACGTTCGAGACGTCTGTGATGGAACCCGAGCCCGATGAGGACCTCGTCGGGGAGATGTTCGGCGGGGACTAGACCTCCAAGGCTGACACCAGACCTCGTTTCCTTCGAGCCACGATCTCCTCAGGGACTCCAACCAGACGACCCAGTTCGCAGATGGGCTTCTTCCGTTCCCCCTCGATGATCAGCTCTTGGAAGTAGAACTTCCGGCAGGCATCCAATACGCGCAGATCCGCATACGGGAGATGAACCCGAACCCGATAGAGGGAGCTGCACCTGTCCAAGGGGGTCAGATGCTCGGGAATGAGCCTCTCCAGGAAATCCCGGAAGGTCTCTCGGCCAGGGTTCTCCAAGTGGGCGTAGTAGCCTCCCATCAGTTCGTCGATGCAATCCCCACAGAGGAGATCCCTCGTGTCCTGGCAGATGGCCCGCATCAAGAGGAGGTAGTTGTCTGGGCGTTCCTGCGACACCCCCAACACCCGATTGCTCTGTTTCGTGTCCTCTTCGGTCGAGGCCACGATGTGTACCTTGTGCGTGACACCCCTCCCGATCTCCTCAACGGCTTTCCGGGCATGAATCAGGTCAGGGTGACCTTCCCCCGAGACCATCGTGTGTGCCACCACAGGGAACCCATGACCCACGAGTTTGTAGAGGAGCAACGTGGAGTCCACGCCCCCTGAGAAGGCCAGATGAACGTCCCCCGACTTCTCGAAACACCGGGACCCGATGTCCCAGGTGGACTGGGTGATGGCTTCGTCGAGCTGGTGGAGCTTCAAGCCGAAGCTCTGTTGGGAGGGGGTCCAGTCGAAGGATCGGAGGTCGCTGAAGATCCGGCTCCGGTCGTCAATCATCTTCTACGATGCGTCCACTCTCGATGTGCCAACCACCATCGGGGCACTTCTGAGTGAACCGTACCGTCACCGCCAGAAGATCGTCACCGTGTTGTGTCCCGTGGCCAACCGCTTCCTCCATGTCGATGCGGTGCTTGCCACAGGAGCAGTGCTTGATGGTGTAGGGCAAGTCCTTGTGTTTGCCCCCGCAGTGATGGACCTCGTGCTCGCCATCCTCGTGGTGGATGTGGTGGAACAAGGAGAGGAGGTGGTCCTTCTTCGAAGCTGCCGTGCAGAGGCGGCACCCGATCTTGGAGAGCTGGGCTTCGCGGAACAACCACCGGGAAGCAATGCGAGTGGGAGACGGCGTGTTCACTTTGGACATCACTCCTTCAGGAGGATAGGAAACCTACCGATAATCTCCTTGACGGTCTCCCGAGTCGTGCAGTATTCCTAGAGCAACATGCACGCCTTGTTCGCCAGCAATCGCTCCCGCCTGATTCTCGGCATCACCGCCGGGGACAAAGCGGTGGCGTGTGCAGACTCCGAGGGGACGAAGTACACGCCCTGGCGGACACCGAGGCGCTTCCCGACACGGACGCCCGGCCAACCCTAGAGGACGGCCACCAAGGGCAACGACTCGGGAAAGCGCCACACCCACAAGCAGAAGTCAGAACCCTGGTTGGTCGTCCGTCCCTCATTGGGCGGTCGTTCAGCGGTCTAGGACCCCGGCCTTTGGAACCGGAGACCTCGGTTCGAATCCGAGCCGCCCAACCACCAGACCTCGAGAGGGAGGAACACGAAGGATGCCTGCATCCTCGGACGAGAAACAGGTCGGCCCGAAAGGGCTCGAGGGCCTGTAGTTCAGAGGTAGAACAGCGGACTTTTAATCCGCATGTCCTGGGTTCGATCCCCAGCAGGCTCTCCAGACACGCTGACGTAGCTCAACTGGCAGAGCACCGGCCTCGTAATCCGGAGGTTGCGGGTTCGATTCCCGCCGTCAGCTCCAGTCCCGTTCACTGAACGGGCTGAAGGAGAAGTGATGAAGTGGAAACGGAGGTGGAGGCCGTAAGGCTTCCAGGCTGGAGGACACCATGACTGCCATCGCCCACTACCGAACGCTGCTACTCGATTCCTCGTTCCGGCCTGTGAAGGTCATCCCGTGGTCACGTGCTGTGACCCTGATGTTCCAGGGCAAGGTCATCGAGGTGGAGAGCTACGACCGTCTCATCGGGCATCCGTCCGTCGAGATGTTCGTCCCGGCAGTGGTGGCGCTGAAGCAGTACCTCCGGTACCACCCGTTCAAGGTCCGGTTCACCAAGAGGAACGTCTTCCTCCGGGACGGCTACGCTTGCCAGTACTGTGGGGAGCGATACCCGGCGGTCGAACTGACCATCGACCACGTGGTTCCCCGTGCCCAGGGTGGACGATCCTGCTGGGAGAACGTCGTGACCGCGTGTGAGCCGTGCAACCACCGGAAGTCGGACCGGACTCCGAGGCAGGCGGGGATGCCCCTGCTCTCCGTCCCGGAGCGTCCACGTCCGTCCCTGCACGGCCACGTCGTGGCCAGGAAGGTTCCAGCCGAGTGGAACCCCTACCTCGGCAAGAGGGCCACAGCGTGACGCCCCTGGTGGGGGCGTGGTAGCCCCGGCTTAACTACGCCCCCGCCACCCGCGCCGTCGTAGCTCAATTGGCAGAGCAGTTGACTTGTAATCATCAGGTTCCGGGTTCGAGTCCCGGCGACGGCTCCATCATCCTTCGGAGGGGAGCCACTTCAAACCGAGGCCGGGGATCGTGGGGACGCATCCCCCGTTGAAGTGGATGGAGACCTTGCGCCCGAGAGCCTTGAAGTCCTCCAGGGTGAGGGCACCCTCGACCTCCACGGAGATGTGGTCCGCCTGGAGCCCTTCGGGGAGGGAGATCGGGACGACGAGGCCCTGAGTCGGAGGGCTCTTGTGGTCCGCCTCCAGGGCGGCGACACGCGCCCTGAGGCGCTCGTTTTCCTCCTCGAGGTCCCGATGGAAGTTGTCCTGGAACTCTCGCATGAGGTTCCCGACCGTCGTGGTCCGGAGCCCGGTACCGAACTCATCGCGGAGGACCCGCTGCACCTCCTTGTACTCGGGCAGCTTCCCGTTCTCGTCGTAGAACTCCGCGATGTACTCGAGGGCCTTGCTGTGCTTGGCGTCCTGGATGGGGGTGTTGTCCATGTTCGTGTCCTCTAGTTGATGGTGACGGAGAGCCTGCGGCCCATGGAGGCGAGGTCCGCCGGGGTGACGGGACCGTCCAAGGTGACCTCCACCTTGCAGCCCTCGGGGACGAGGCCGGTCAGGTCCAGGGCGACGACCGGGGTGTTGTCCTTCGCCTCGAGCTTCGCCTTCAGGGCCGCGATCTCCTGCTTGTGCTGGAGGGCCTGCTTCCGGAGGGCCTCCTGGGCATCCTTGGCCTCGCGCTTGGCGGCGGTCAGTTCGTCGTCGAGGTCGTCCAGCATCTTGTCCTGAGCGCCGAACTTCCCGGCGAAGAAGTCGTGGCGGTGCTGCGCCATCTGACCCTGAGTCTTCAGGCGGTTCCGCAGGGACAGCAGCTCGGTGCTCTGGGCCTGGACGGTGGCCTCCAGGTGCTTGATCCGCTTGCTCTTGTCGTCGACCGTCTGGAGGCGGTTGTCATGCCGACGCTGGATCTCGTCCCGCTCCTGCATCAGGGACTTGATCTGCTTCCGCAGGGCGTCGAGGTCGTCGGACGGCTCGGGGGTCGTGGTCTCGGGGACCATCCCCACCTTCTCGAGGGCTTCCTTCCGGATGGGGGTGACGTAGTTGGTGTTGACGCCCGACCCGCAGGTAGTCCGCAGGTAGTCCTGCATGTCCTTGGCGGAGGGGAGCTTCCCCGTTTCCTGGTGGACGCGCATGCAGTAGCGGAGGGCAACGTCGAACTTGCGGTGCAGGTGCTCCGTCCGGCTCGCCTTGTCCATCTTGTAGTGGTCACTCCAGACCGTGATCAGGTCGCGGCGGGCTTCCTGCACGAACCCCAGGAGGTCCTGCTCCGTGAACCCGTTGATCTCCTTCTCGTCCTTGATGAGGCTGACGACCTCCTGGTCGGTGCGGTCGGGCTTGTGCTCGATGCACATGGTGGCCCACTCGATCGCGTCGCTCTTGATCTGGCTTTCGTGGTTCATCTCGGTCTCCTCGGTGACCACCTTCTCGGTGGTGGGGTGCTCGATGGGGGCAGGCTTCGTGAGGGGGCAGATCCCGACACGCTGCAGGACGGGGAGGGACTTGGCGAATTTGCGCCCGATGCTCACCCAGGGAATGTTGGCGTCACGGGCGAGCTTCCGGGTCGGCTGGATCAGGTTCTCGTCCGCGTTGGTGATGACGAGGATGATCCCGTCGGTCCCCTCGGGAAGGGCCAAGTCGAGGGAACGCTTGCGATCCCAGGACCAGTGCGCGATCACGTCCACACCCCACTCCGCCAACTTCGGCGTGAGGGTGTTCCTGACGTATTCGGGGTAGCAACCGGACACCAGAACCTGCATGCCTTCCCTCCGTTCTCCCCTACTACGCGGACCCCGCGAGGTTGAAACCTGAACCCCCAGATCTCCCCCAGGTCTCCAGCAACAAACGCCGTGACCTCAGGTCTTCGAGACTCCTTCAAAATCCCTAGCAATACCGACAAGTTACCAACCGTGGGACAACCGCTGTCCCAACCCCCAGAATCGGGCCCAGTGGGCTCAATTCCTTAGTAATAATGCACACTTACGGCGGGTCCTCGGCTTAGGATACTGGGCTGCCGAGCTTCCCCGTAGATGAACTTGTAGCCGGAGAGACCTGTCTTGCGATTGTGTGGTGATGTTGGGGGTTGCGGGGTTCTAGGACTGAGGGGGTTTGACGTGGATCTCCCACCCCATCTTGACGAGATCGTCGAGGGTGGTGCCGGACTTCTCGACCCCCTGGAGGGCTTCCTCGAGGTCCTTGGCGAGGGTGAGGTTCTCGGCCTTGAGCATCTCGTTCGCCCGCTCCACCGAGGCGAGGTCCTTGCGGGTCGCTTCGAGGTTCGTGGTGAGGGCCTTGTTCCGGTCGGTGAGCTTCTTGACGATGCCCGAGTAGTGCTTCTCGACCGCCGCCGCCGAGGAGGACGACTTGCCGTTCTCCTTCGTCGCGGCCTGGGCCTTCTCCCGGAGGTCCTCCACCTCGTCGGACAGGGTCTTCCGCTGCGCCTTGAGGGCGGTGACGATGCCGTCGTGCTCCGCCTTCTCCTTCTGGTGAGCCTCCTTGGTCCGGTCGAGGGTCCCCTTGAGGAGGTTGATCGTGCCGTTGAGCTTCTGGATCTCCTTCCGGTACTCGACCTCGGTCATCTTCTCGCCCTGCTTCTTCGTGGGGGCCTTGCGCGGGGCTGGACGCACCAGGGTGCCCTTCGAGTCGGCCTCGGCCTTGCCCCGCTGCAGGATGATCGTGCGGATCTCGGTGGAGAGTCCGCTACCGAAGAGGGGCTCCGCCGCCGCACGGATGTCCTTGTGCCTCGGAGGGTGCCCCGTCTCCTGGACCGTCTTCAGGTAGAAGCGGACACCCCAGGCGACCTTGATCTTGCGGACCTTGATGCCGAGGTCCTTGCTCTTCCGGTGCCCCGAGGCCCACTGCTGGAGCAACTGCGTCCGGACCCCCTTGACCACGGCGAGGAGATCATCCTCGGAGAAGCCGTTCGTCGCCTTCTCCTTCTTGATCTGGGCGACGATGTCCTGGTTCGTTCGCTCCGGCTTGTCCTCGATGTAGAGGGTCGCCCACTCCGCCGTCTCCTGCAGGGAGGGGTGTTCCTTGTCTTCCTTGGGTTCGGGGGCCGGGGCCTCGGCCTTCTCGACGTTCGTGGGGCCTTCTCCGTCCACGAGGCCGACGGTCTTGAGGGCCTGGAGCATGTGGGCGAACTTCCGCTCGCTGCACTCCGCCAGGGGAAGGTCCGCCTTCCTCACCGCGTCCCTCGCCTGCCGCGAGAGTCCGGAACTCGCCTCCTTGGCGAGTAGAAGGAGCCCGTCACACCCATCCGGAAGGTTCACGGGTCCCTTGTACCCCCATCCGTAGTGCCGTTCGGGGTTGACCCCCACGCTGATGAGCTTCTTGCCCAGGGTGTCCCGCACGTAGGCGGGGTCCCCTCCAACCACGACCACCTGTTTCATCACATCCTCCTTCCCTCTACTACTCGGATCGGTGGGATCCGCCGCAGAGAAAATTGGCGGTTTCCTCTACTACGCAGCGGAGAGTGCGATGAAACCTAGCAGATGGGGGGACTATGTCCGCAGACAGGCGATCTTGACGGGCCCGTAGTGCTCTTCGTACCAGTCGATGTGGCCCGTCTCGGAGGGCTTCTGAAGCTCCTTGGGGGTCCGACCCACGATGCGAAAGACCACCGCGTAGATGATCTCCCCGATAGGAAGCGTCGCCATGCCCATCAGCTCTGCATGGCCTGTGAGTGCCGAGAGTACGGACGGGATGAGGAAGTGCTCGCAGAGTTCGAAGAGGGCCATGCCGAGGCCGAGCTTCCACCCGTGTTTCTTCACCGCCTGGATGCATGCCTTGGCTGTCGTCGCCGGGCTCACCGCATGCCACGCCTTCTTGAGGAGCTTCTTGACGACCTCCTCCGTGACCCGATGCCGGAAGTCCGCCGTTGCCTCATCGACGACCTTCTTGTGGACCGACCCCGGCAACGCCCCCCGGAACTCCTCCGCGTGGTCGTAGCCCCACGTGTAGCCCTCGATCCAGTCCTCGGACATCCTAGCGTCCGGGTCGGCCAGGTAGCCTCTGTCGGCGTCGAACTTGCCCTTGATGGCTCCTCGCTCGAAGTCCTCGACGTCCTCGTTGATCTCCACGCTGCCGATCTGCTTGACGAGGACCGGGGCGATCTCCTTGATGACCGCGTCCATCGCGTCATCGACGGGGCCGTAGACGAACTCCTTGTGGTGCTTGAGGATCACCTGGATGGGTTGGGCCATCCACTGTATCCAGTCCTCGATCCTCCCCGCCTCGAGGTGCCGATCAGCAACCCGCGTCGGGTCCGGAACCGAACGATAGGCACTCTCCCCGAGGAACTTGGCGGCGATGCGCTTCGACATCTCGTCGTGTTCGAGCTTCATGAGTTCCTTCTCCTGCCACGCCGCCGTATCGCTGTCTGCCGGAGACTCAGGCGTCATGTGGAGGTGGACCGAAAGTGTCCGACCGTCCTCGAACGTGATGTCGGCCATCGGGTCGTACTTCGTGTCGTACTGGACCTGAAGAACCCGTGTACCGACCGGAGGAACCGCTGCCGGATCATTCGTGACCGCTGCCAGGAACTTCCTGGCGGAAGCGCGTCGCTCTCGATGATGGTCCTGCACGGCTAGAGCCTCCTACACGGAGGAGACGTATAGAAGGGCTACCGTTTCGGCTTGGCCTTGGCCTCGGCCTTCGCCACCTTCTCCGCGTCATCGGCCCGAGAGCGGGCTTCCCCGTCACGGACAAGACGGATGAGGCTCTTCCCCTGGGCGTCGAGGTCCATGTTGCCCTCGAGCGTCATCTCCTTCGTGTCCCGGTCCTGGAGGCGAGACGTGAATCCCTTCGCACCTGGCTTGATGGCCCGAACGACCGCCGGGTCGATGGCCCCGATCATGATGTCCCAGACGAAGCCAAGCTCGACCCCCGCCGCCACCATGATCGGCTTGCCCCCGTACTCGACCACCTCACGGCTCTTGTAGAGGAGCATCCCGGAGCCAGTTCGGAGTTCGAGGTCAAAGAAGTGGACGGGGACTCCCGGAGGTGTCGGGGCATTGAACACGAGGGGCAACTCGATCTGAAGTCGGAGATCGCCGTGCCGGGCCCGAGGGCTCTGGATGTACCCCCATCCGACCACATGAACGATGAGGTCCCCAGACTCGACGAGCCGGGCCAAGACCTCCTGCTCCACCTCGGACAGGGGGACATAGAGGGAGTTCGGATTGCCACCACCGAAGGGATTCTTGTCGCTCATGCCTACACCCTACCGACGTGGACGTGACATGCTCTCGGTCTCCCCTTCTTGAACCCACTGAAGAAGCCGACCTCCTGCCCTGGGAAGGGTAGACGCCCGTTCAGGACCTCTGAGCGGTGCAGGTAGTAGGAGATCCCGTCATGACCCTTGGCGAATCCCCAGCCCGTGTCTGGGGAGAAGGAGTCCACGACACCCTTGATGAAGATGGGGGGCTTCACGCGGACGACACGCTTGGCTCTCGGAGCCCTTCCGTTGTCCGACTCCTTCGCGGGGTCGAACTCGACTTCCACCTCTTCCCCGAGGATGGGGGGTGGAGACTCTTGTAGCCCTGGCCAACGGCCTGTGACGAACGCCTCAAGGTGAAAGAAGACACGCTTCCCGTCACCTTCGCAGAAGCCGTAGAGCCGGTCCGGGGCGTACAGAGCCACTCGCATCTGCGAGATGATGACCGTGCCCCTCCTGGGCTCAGGCGTCGTTGATCGCCGCCAGGATGTCCTTCTTGACCATGTTCTCGTCGAGGTCGAGGCCCATCGCTTCCGCGACGGCGAGCATCTCGGCCTTCGTGTTCTTCATGGACAGTTCCGGCTCCTCCTCGGCGGTCGGCTCATCCTCGAGGACCACCGGCTCGGGCTTCGGCTCGGGCTTCGGCTCGGGGACCGGGGCCGGGGCCTCCTCCTCGGTCTCCGCGCTCATGTCGCGGTAGACGTGGGAATCACGCTGGACGGGGGGCCGCATGTTCTTGCGACCACGGCGATGGAAAGCGTAAGGGACTCCTCGTGCCATCTTCTCACTCCTCTACGGGCTGGTTCGGCCCGGTCGGGGGCTCCTCCTCGTCGTCAGGAGGCTTGGGCGTGTTGTTCTCGGGGGGCTTGGGGGTCGTGCCGCCTTTCGGCTGGCCGTTCATCGTGATCTGGGCGACCCGGACGTAGCGGTCGAGCCACGCCTGACCGCCGATGTAGCCGACGTCCACGAACCCGGCGACGATCACGGTCGAGACCATGAACCACCACCCGGCAGGCGTCGCGTCCCGAAGCTGCTCGTTGAACACGAACAGGGCGACGATCAGGATCGCCTTCCACAAGACCGACGAGATCAGGTAGGCGATGAACTTCTTCGACGCCAGGGGCGTCTTCTCGTGTCCGTTGGTCTCGCTCATGGCTTCACCCTGTCCTCGACCCCTTCGTTGCGAGGCCGTGTTTGATCCGTGCGGCCTGGGTTGACCCCACCTGTGACCTGCTTGTGCTGGATCCTGTCCTCGTAGTCCTGCGGGTCCTCAATCAAGGACGTCATCCGGGGGTTCTGAGCGATCAACGCCGCCAGGCGTTCCTGGGACTCTGCATCCAGGTCCGGGTACAGACGCTCGAAGTCGTGGCGAGCCTGCCGAGAGGTCCTCAGACAGTAGGCGATGTACTCGTCCTCGAGGATGGCAGGGTTGTCCGGATCCTTCTGGATGACGATCCGACCATCAGGGAGCGTGACCGCCGTACTCGCAGCACCCTGGAGTCCGTTCTTGCCGCTGAAGAGCCAGAATCCAAGGTTCTCGTTAGCCATCACACAGCCCCAGGTTGTCTACCAGGGCGTGTGGGATAGAAAAGCTACCGAGAAGGCACGAGCAGGACGTCGGCGTAGGCCGAGTCGATGTCCTGGCCGGGCTCACGCCCTTTGTGGCACCAGAGCAGGCTGTGGGTGCCTCCGCACGCCGTACACTCGGCCTGACCCACCTCCCCGAAGTTCCAGTAGCCGAACTCCGAGACCTGCTGACCCTTCCAGACCACCATCGCGGCAGTCTTCCACGGTCGATTGGGGCACCGACGTCGATAGATGAGGGTGCGTGTCAGCGTTCGCATCAGTCGCTCAGGAGATCATCGACGTCGAACTCCTCGGGGGCGTTGTCGGGGAGCTTCTTGTCCGACGGGGGCGGACCCCCCTTGACCTCGTCCACGAGCCGGAGCGGCGGCTCCGGGTTCTCGTCCTCTTCGATGGCCTCCTCCGCCGCCAGGACGCGATCGAAGATGGCCCGACGCTGACGACCGAGGTCCGAGATGTCCACGCCCGCTTCTTCGGCTCGCAACCGGAGTTCGGCCAGCTTGGGGAGGTCCGAGGACCGCGTCTGTCGCTTGACCGGGGGCTTCGCCCGTGGCTCCGGGGCCTCCTTGTAGGACACGTGCAGGACGACGGTGCCGTCCGACTTGACCCGGATCGACGGTACTCCGCGCTTCTTGATCTGCCGCATGACCGTGTCGGCCACGAGGGCGGCGAGGTGACTCGTCTCCAGGTACTTGTTGGCCGTCTCGACCGACTCCATCGCCTCCTTGACCCGGCCCCCGATCGTCGCAGCAGGCTTGTGATCGGGGTTCGGCGGGATGGGGATGTTGAGGATCTCCTCCGCCAGATCCGGGTCGAGGGGTACTTCGTAGGGCTTCAGGGTTTTCGCCATCCGACGCCTCCGTGGGTTTCCTCGACCCACTTACGCCGCACCGGATAGATCGAACCCCCCTGAGTTCCACGGAGGGGGCAGGAAGTTTCCGTCCAGGGGCTCCCGTAGCCCGAAGCGGCTTCCTACCCTACCCCACGGAGCGGAAGATCAGCCTTCCCAACCGGGAGGGGCCGGAACGGAGGGGTTGGACGCGGGGAACGCCTCGGGGGCGTTGGGGATCTCCTTGGCGACGGGGACACCCCACTCGATGAGCTTCTCGCGGACCGCGTAGCGGAACGTGAGGACCATCGCCGGGGTCTCCGACGCACGCTCGAACTCCGTCGAGGTCGTGTGCATCGTCGCCTTCGCACCGTAGCCCGTGTTGACGTCCGGGGCCGGAGCCGCCGCTGCCGCGACCGCCGAGGCACCGATCTTCTTGGGCGTCCGCCTCCGGGCGCGGGACTTGGTCTGACCTTTGGGCACGAACCGCCCCTGGGCGTCCCTCGCCGGACCCGAGGAGGTCTCCGTGGACAGCGTCGCGCTGCACAGGCGCTCACCGTTGTCCTCTGGTGCCCAGTCCATGCAGTCATCGATCTCGGCGGTGTTCATCGTGGTGCATCCACGCTCCCGCGTGAGACTGTTCGAGGAGTAGGTGAACGACGAGCCGAACACCGGCTCGCTGTCGTGATGGTGGTGATGGTGGTGGACGACCGTCTGCCCCCGCAGGATGCGGTACATGGGGTCGACCTTCTCGTTGAACACGGCGACGCCGATCACACCCGTGTTCTTCGTGCCGCGACCCGTCTGCTCCGCGTAGCCGCCGCCCTGGACCGCGTTGAAGCGGAAGGAGGCCACCTCGGAGTCCGTCCGACGCCATCCCTTGATCGTGACCGTCTCCCACGCCCTCAGGACGTATCCGGGGCCGTCGTGGGCCGCGTTGGAACCATCCACGACGTTGATGCCGTCCACGGAGATCACGGCGAGCCGCCTCGAGCCGCAGTTGTTGGTCAGGCGGATCTGGTAGTCCCCCTCGGGCGGGGCCTCGATGAAGTTCTGTCCCTCGTGCGTGTACTGGCGGAGGACTCGGCCTCCCTGAATGATCTCGACCCTCATGACTCACCTCCGTGCTTTTCGGGGTCCTCGTTGTTGTCCGTGGAGGGAACCTCCTCGCACGGCGTCAGCTTCTCGTGACCGTAGAGACCAATCCCCACGGTCTCTTGCATGAACCATCCCCTCACAGGCTCACCGACTTGATCCCTCGTGCTGGGAGCCACGAGGATGGGGTGGTCTGGAGTCTCCCCCGCCGCAATCTCCCCCTCCCCTGGGAAAGCATTCGGGCCCGACCGCTCCACGACACGGATGCGGCCCTCACGGGCCGCGTAGAGGAGATCTTCGACGATCGCCGTCTTGCTCGTCCCATGAGCCGCCGCGTACTCCTTGAGCCAGTCGAGGAGGTCCTGGTTGAACTTGAAGGTCGTCAACGTCTTCGGCATAGTCCGAACGTATATACCGGCGTATATACCCGGTCAACTGGTTTCTTCAGTTTCAGGAGATGTCCCTCGGCGTAGTAGGGGAGGAGGACGTATGGAAGATCGACGCGACTGGTCGGATGAGGATCAACGGGAGGCCCTGTTGAAGCCCCCCGATGGGCACCTGTACTCGTGCTCCTACTGTGGTGACGACATGTACGACGATGAAGCCGTCTACGACGAGAAGCTGGACGACTTCGTGTGCAAACTCTGTGGGGCCGGATTGTTCTAGTTGACAGCCCGATCGGGTCCGTCTACCTTCGGGAGGCTATGCAGCGACTGACCGCCCGGCACTACTTTAGCCAGCCCCGCTCCTGAGGAGCAGGGCGTCACAGCGGTCTTCCCCTACAAGACACCCTGACCACCTCAGAGCGGGGCTCGACCTTTGGGCCGGTAGCTCAGTAGGTAGAGCGGTGGACTGAAAATCCACGCGTCGCAGGTTCGATTCCTGCCCGGCCCACCAGACACGGGCAGGTAGCTCAGATTTGGTAGAGCACGGGGGTGAAATTCCCGGTGTCGCTGGTTCGATCCCAGTCCTGCCCACCATTTCAGGGGTAGGATCTCCTCGGAGGTCCTATGCCGCTGGAGATCGAACGAAAGTTCCTCGTCAAGTCCTACCCGCCCCTCGTCGCATGGCCCGTCCACATGCACACGGTGTCCATCCACCAGCGCTTCATCGAGACCGGCGAGGACGGCGTCATCGAACGTGTGCGGGCTGTTCACGGGAACGGTACGTCCCAGTACGTCCACACCATCAAGAAGCACATCGAGGGCGGCATCAACGAAGAGGATGAACACGAGATCTCCGCCGAGGAGTTCAACGCCCTCTGGGTGCGATCCTCCTACCAGACCGTCTCCAAGGTCCGCGTCATCTTCGACTGGCAGGGCCGCACCTTCGAACTCGACATCTTCATGGCCCCCGCAACGATGGACCCGATGCTCGAGGTGGAACTCGAGAGCATGGACGAGGAGGTCGAGCTTCCGCCGTTCATCGAGATCGAGCGTGAGGTGACGGGCGAGAAAGACTACACGAACTGGAAGATCGCCCAGCGGAAGACGTAGCCCTACGGGATGCCCATGCCCTGGGCGTCCTCGACGTAGCCCTCGATGATCTCACCGTAGTGTTTGGCCTTCCCGCTGCCGTTGTAGCGGTAGGCGAACGCCTCGTAGTCCTTCTCACGGAGAGCCCGAACCATCTTGTGGCTCGAGCGGATGAAGTCGAAGAGCCCCACGATCTGCTCCCGGTCCCCCATCTTCCACGCGGTGAACATCTCCTTGGCCGTGGCGTAGCCGACCTTCTCGGAGTTGAAGCCCATCACCTGAGGGGCTCCCATGCTGATCGAGTCGAGAGCCGCTTCCTGGTCGAGCGTCATGGCAAACCCGAGGACCGCCCACTCGCCCTTCTGACCGAGGGACCGCGTGTGGAGCTTCTCCCACGGCAAATCCTTGGACGACCGCCAGTAGTGACCCTTCCACTTCTGCTCGGAGTCGAACTTGAAGTGCTCGTCGAACTTCTCGGGGTTCTTCTTGCCCCACCGACTGTAGAAGACATGGTTCTCGAACCGGATCTTCATCTTGCCGTCCGGGCCGAACCCGTCCCCCGAGGACTCCGCACACAAGACCGCGACCGCCGCAGCCGGGGCGAACCCCAGGATGTTCGCCAGTTCCTCGAGGAGGCCCCCGTAGGAGTTCCACGCCTTCGCCAGGCCACTCTTCCCCTCAACAGGGGTGTTCGGCGTGAGGGACACGGGAGCGAGGTCCTGCATGGCCGCGAACGGAGGCCGGTCGAGGACTTCCCACGTTGCCTCGTCCGCGACCCCATCCTCGGGGTTCCCGTAGGACTGGTCGAGGTCCATGACGGCACGCATGGTGCGGCCCCCGAAGTCCCCGTCGACGCCGATCCCACACCCGTTCTTGTTGAGGAGCCGCTGGAGTTCCTCGACGAGTTCACCCTTGTCGCCCTTCTTAAGTTCCGGTCGTCCTGTCACGGCGTCCTCCTTCACCTCTCCGCCCAGGAGGGTGTCCTCCACCGTACCGCTCGGGGTTGGATCTCGATCTGGGTCGATGGTCACACGACCATCCCCCTCCTCGTCGTCAGCTTCACCGTTTGCTTTCGGCTCCGGGGAGGCCGGAGGCGGGATCTCCCTGATGCCGAGCCACTGCAGGATCATCTCGAACAGCTTCTTCAACCACTCCATCTCGATCCTCCACGATGACCGTCTCCTCGTCCCAGAGGGTCATCGACTCGTCCTCACCACAAATCTGCCGCCGCTGGATCTCCGCCTGCTCCTCGAACGTCTCGAAGGGCACCACCGACGAGATCGAGGTTGGCCCTGTCACCTGTACCTGCAGAGGTCCCGTGTAGGCTCCCGTAGAGGTTCGTTCCTCACGGTAGGCGACGTGTTCCCAGTTCTCCTTGGACTCCCGGATGAACTCCGAGACCGTCATCTTCCTGTGCGGGACTTCCGACATCAGTGCTCCGATTCGATAGTCCCTCTACCGGGCCGTGAAGTGAGTCACCTTGCGGATCTCGTCGACCGTGAAGTACTCGAACACCGCCTGGATGTGCTGCTCGTAGTCCTCAAAGGTCATCTCCGGCGTGCAGAAGGCGGACTTCATGAGAGGAAGGTCGAACATCCGCTGCCAGGACGCCTCGATCTCCTCCATCACGTCCTCGTCGATTCGACGCTTGAGTTCCATCGTCGTGATCCGAGGGTTCTCCCGTTGAAGGGCCCGCAGCTTGAGGCGGTCCTGCTCGTGCCAGGACTCCATGTCCGCCGAGGAGACCGGCAGGTAGGAGGAGTTCAGTCGGAAGTGCCACCCATCGAAGTCCGAGAGCAACACCCGCTCGTCAGGGATCTCCAGCTCGAGGCGGACACCGGGCGTCCCCGAGATGAGATGCCCCGACCGGCGAAGGTCTGGCTTCGGCTGCTTCCAGGCCCATATCAGAGGACGCCCTGCCGCCCCGCTGACGCGCTTCTTCACCTCCTGACGGAGCCAGGCATAGGCATCGCGGAAGTCGCGGTCACAGCGCCGTCCGTCGGCTCGGAACACCCCCTGCTCTTGAACGATGCGAAGCACGTTCTCGTGCTGAAGCGTCCAGAGCCTCATGTGACCGTCAGGTAGGAGAGGGGGTTGAAGGGCTGCAGCACCCCCACAGCGCTGTCCTTGTCCAGAACGACAATGTTGTTCCCCTCCTTGTTCAGGCCCTTCCCCCAACAATCCGCGTGGACCCAGCAGACGTTCCCACCACCCCACATAGGCTTGTTGTGAGCCGCGAACTTCTCCCCGCAGATGGGACACGGGGTCTCACGCGGCACGTTCACGGTCCAGTCACGGACCTCCCACTTGGGGAACGGCAACGGGAACGGGTCGAACAGGGGACATTGGGGGAGCCTTGCATCAGGGGACTCGAGGATGAATCCCAGGCGCGGGTCATGCTCGTAGAGGGATGGTCCGATCTCGTGGAGGATCTCCTTGAGCTTGTGGATGTACACGGCTCGGGGAGAGGCGACGAGTGCCATGTCATCGAGGTAGACACCTCCCGCAACCTCCAAGAGGTCCAGGACGAGCCGGTAGCCCCCGACGATCCTGACTTCCTGATCGAACCGAACGGCCATGACGAGCTTGCGTCGTGCCATGGGGAGGTCGGGATTGATCTGGACGTGGAAGTGGACGAAGGGGTACTCGTCGGGGTTCAGATCACCCCAGAGGGCATAGAGGGCAGGTTTGGGGTCAGTGTCCTCGGTCACGGGGGGATTCTACCCCCCGAGAGGCGTCATCGCACCTACAGAGCCGGGGTGACCTTCATCTGCTTGGTCGTGAACGCGGGCTGGCTCGGCGCGACCTTGCCGAAGGCACGCTCGCCGTTGGTCGCCGGGGCGACGCACATGTTGGGCTTCACGCCGGGATGCACCGTGGTGCCGCGACGGACGCCGAGACGACCGACCACCTTGCCGCCGGGGGCCGGAACGCGGTTGATGGGCGGGCTGGGCTGGTACTCGGACGTGCTGGAACGGGTTGCCATCGGACTGCCTCCTCACGAGGGGAATTCGTTGTTCCTCTACAGATGGTCTCCGTATAGACATCTCACCGAGGATCCTGGTTGCAACCCCCTCGCCCTGGCGTACTAGGGTTGAAGGGAGGCTGATCATGGCCATCACCTGGAGGAAGCTGGAGAACGGCGAGTGGGTCGACAATGGGACCACCCACGAGGGTCTCGTCATGGACACCTACACCCGGTGTGACCGAGTGATGTCCGACATCTACTCGGACGAGCGGTACGCGAGCGTGTGGAACCCCGAGAAGAACCGGGTCGAGGCCGTTCACCTGGGTGGGGCGTTCGAGCTGAACACGAAGTCCGGCGATGCCGTGGTCGACATCCTCCCCAAGTACCTCGAGATCCACATCGGACAGGTCGAGGCCGATCAGAAGGCCCGCGAGGAAGCCTACCGCAAGCGGATGGCCGAGGAAGCCCACAAGCGAGCCCTCGACGCCCACAACGCCCCCGAGAAGGGCAAGGTCATGCGCGTGGTCCGGGGCCGCAAGGTGCCGCAGGGGACCACCGGCAAGGTCTTCTGGATCGGTGACGGTCGCGTGGGCCTCGCCCTGTCTGACGAGAAGGACGAGCGTGGGTGGCACAAGGACGTCGCCTGGGTCAACGCCGCCTACCTCGAGAACACCGAGCCCTTCCAGTACCCCCTCCCCGCGTAGATTCCAGGTTTCCGCCCCCCAACTTCGGCGTAGTAGGGGTGAGAGGAGAACCAACATGGCCATCACCTACTCCGACCGCACCGAGTACGAGGGCTGCGTCCTCGACGAGGGCGAGATCAATGGCTACGACGACAGCGACTTCTACGCCGTCGTCTACGACCGCGAGTCCGACTCGGTCAAGCGTGTGACCTACGCCTCCACCCGGTACGCGGGCGGGGGCCGCTGCACCATCGACGCCACCCCCGAGGCCCAGACCCTCGCCGCCGAGGCCCTCCGTCGCCGCCTGTTCGCGGAGTGGAAGGCCCACAACGAGGACCAGGCCCGCGTCCCGACCGAGGGCCGCGAGGTCTGCTTCGTGAAGGGTCGCCCGACCGTCAAGCTGGCTGACGGCTCCCGCATGAAGGTGCCCCTGGGCACCGTGGGAACCGTGCAGCAGCGGCAGGAGCGCCGCAGCCAGTACGGCACCTGGAGCTACGGGTTCCGCCTGGCCGTGGCCGTGTCTAGCGAGACCACCCCGGCCTACGATCTCCGCGAGGACGGAGACAAGCTGCGGCTCGTCAGCCCCTACGACCCCAACTTCCCCCGCAAGGCCCGCGCCCTGGACGGTGACTGGGATCGCAACGCCCGCGAGTGGGTGTTCGACGCCGCCCGCAAGGACGAGGTCGTGGCCTTGGCGAATGCGTGCTACCCGCCGACCCCCACCAAGGTCTGCTGGACCAACGCCGACAACGTCGAGGTCATGGACCCCGAGCGGTACGAGGAGCCCGAGGAGACGGGACACCGCTACGCCGAAGCCTACTGCCGCAACTGGCGCGGGGCCACCGCCAACCACAACCTGCCGATCATCTAAGGAGAAGTTATGCGAGCATCAGAAATCCGCAAAATGGCATCCAATCCCAATCAGGGTGTTCCACACGCTGCCGTCTTCGGCCCGGCTTGGGGGGATATGCACCACACCACCAGGAACTCCATCACCCGGATGTGTTTGACCCGCGCTCCCTACGGGTCCCCGAAGCACGGTGAGCCCGTCCTGTTCCTCCCGGAGGTGGCCTTCAACATGCATCCCGAGGGGAAGGGAAAGGACCTGACCAGGCGCATCAACGAGGAGAAGGGTGGAGGCCGCTTCATGCGGACCTGGGGCAATGTCAACGCCGCCTGGCAGTGGTTCCCCGACATCTACAAGGACGAGAACGGTGTCCCCAACTGCCTCATCATCATGGCCGATGGCTTCCCCATGGTTCGAGTCCGCCTCGGGGCTGACGACCAGTGGCGGCTCGACTACATCCAGCGGGACGAGGTCACCCGCCTCCGCTACCCCAACCCGGACGACTACGCCAAGTGCCCCGAGTACTGGAAGACGGACATCCCCTTCCCCGAGAACATGGTGCCCACCTTCCTAACCGCCCTGGGCCTGCCCATGGACACCGACCCGGTGAGCCTGATGGGCACCATCATCACCGAAGACCAGATCCTCGCCCTGATTACCCCTCGGTTGTGAGTCGTGCCATCACCGACGAGCCAAAGGGGGACTCTAGGGTAGGATGTCCCTCACAGTAGGAGAACAGCCGTGATGACGTGGACACCTCCCGGAAGCCGCACCCTCGCCTTCATCGATACGGAAACCACAGGACTGGACACGACCATCCACGAGGTCATCGAGATCGCCATCATCCTCGAGCACCCGAACGGACGCACCCAGGAGTGGTCCACCAAGATCAAGCCCGAACGCCTCGAGGATGCCGAGGACAAGGCCCTCGAGATCAACGGGTACAAGGACCACCCCGAACGCTGGAAGGGAGCCCCGCCCCTCGAGGCCGTCGCTCCCGCGATCATGCAGATGCTGGAGGGCTGCATCCTGGTGGGCCAGAACGTCGGCTACGACGCCGCCATCCTCGAGCGGAACCTGGCCAGGACCCGTATCCCGGCTCGTCGCTTTCCATACCACCGGGTCGATACCGTCACCCTCATCTATGAGCACCTCGTGCCCTGCGGCCTCGAGAAGCTGTCCCTCAAGCCCGCCTGCGACTTCGTGGGGATCAAGCTGACCAAGGAGGACGCCCACACGGCGATGGGCGACGTGAAGGCGACTCGTGCCCTCTATCACCGCCTGATGCGGGCTTCCCGCCTCGACCGCCTCCGCTGGAGGGCTCACGCCTTCCGCCGTCAGTTCAAGAAGTAGTCCTTCCCCGGTTTCAAGAAGCTCTCCCTGGCGTAGTAGAGGCGAAGGGAGAGCCACATGAACCGCAACGTCAACCGTGCCGCCCGCAACTGGCTCCACGCTGCCAAGTCCTACGGACACACCAGCAAGAAGTGGGGCAAGCGTGCCTCCAGCAAGGCTCTCCGCCGCCTCAACCGTGCCCTCACCCGTGAGGAGAGCAACTGATGACCGACTTCACCGACCACCCCGCCTGTGGCGAGGCCATCTACCTGGACGTCCCGCAGTGCGTGACCTTCGGCACCGACTACCACGCCGAGGAGGCCAAGTGCTGCGTCGCCGCGTCCCGCCTGCTGGAGACCGCCGACTACGACTCCGTCCACCTCCGCATCCTGGAGCCCATCGGCTCCGGCACCGTCCTGCTCGAGCGCAAGTCCGGGCAGTTCCCCGGCTGGTTCACGATCACCAAGGTGGTGCCCGCATGAGCGACCCCGAGTTCATCACCGACCTCGGGTTCCCCTTGGTCGCCACGATGGGCGACGAGGAGTGGGATCTCGGTCGGTACGGCGTCTGGGCCGACAAGGGTCGCGGGAAGCCGGAGGTCATCGACACTGGCAACGACCTGGAAGCCCTCAAGAAGAAGCACGGGGATCTCCCCGTCTATCCGCTCCCGAGGTGACACGATGGCCAAGGACTTCGACTACAGGACGAAGGAGGGACGCGACGCCTTCCGCAAGCGGTTCCCCACCCCCTACACCGGGATGATCGGGAACAAGCGGATGCACGCCGCCCTGGACGCCCTCGACGATGCCGACGAGATCATCGCCGGACTCCTCGAACTCATGGAGGACCTCGCGGAACAGCAGGCGATGCCCGACGACTGGTACAAGGGCGACCCGGCCCACATCCGGGCGACCAACTGGACGAAACAATGACCCTGGAAGAACTCCGATCCGAGGTCAAGGAGGTGGCCGATGAGTGACGCCGACCGGGTACAGCACGTGCGGAAGGCCCTCGAGAATGACCGGCAGAGGCGATTCGACCGTGTGGATCACGCCCGGCGATTCATCGCGCATGATGAGACGGAGCGTGTTCCCGATGTCCTGTCGGTCACCGTTCAGCAGCGGCAGTTCTTCCTCCGGGTGCAGACCAACGGCATCGTCGTCATCGAGCGGGCCGAGGGCAAGATGACCAACACACAACTCGGGACCGTAGGGGCGCAGAACATCATCCCCTCCGAACTCTGCGACGACGTGTTCAAGATCATCCAGGCCGACCTCATCCCCGTCGTCGTCATCACCGAGATCGGGGAGGCCCTCGTCCCGGATGCCAAGGACACCGACGCCGCGAAGCTCTCCCCCTACTCTGAGCGCCACCACCTGTGCGGGGGATGCGTCGAGATGCACCGGGTGACCGCCATCCATCAGGTCCTCTCGTGCCGCTCCTGCAACCTGCGGGTCGTCATCCCCGCCGACATCGAGACGTGGGGCCAACTCCGAGCGTGGTCAAGCAAGAACTTCCCGCCGGAGGGGTTATGAGTTCCATCCGAAACGAGGATTGGGACCGCCCCGAGAACATCTGGTCGGCAGACCAGAACTCCGGGACGTACATCGGCGGGTTCCTGGCGTGGTGGTCGAACTTCCACCGTGACGTCTGGGAACAGACGGGGAAGACCTCTTCGGTGGAGGTGTTCAAGGAGATCCTGGGCCCTCAGACGGCCTGTGTGGACCTCCGACACCGCAACTGGGTCTGGGTCCGCCCCGAGGAGGGGTGGGCCCTGTACGTGTCCAAGAGAGGCCCAGTCTTCCACGTCAGACACGACGCCACCCCCGATGAGGCGTGGAAGTCGTTCGAGCACTTCAAGAACCGGGCTGAGCGGGGTCTGAGTTCCTACGGAAAGCCGAAAAATGGGGTTAAAAGGAACTACGGTCCGGGTTCCGAGTGAACTCGACCCCGATGGAAGGATAGTTGCGGAAGTTCCGCATTGGCGTCTTAGGGGTATGGAACAGAGATCCCGATCGGCTCGTGTCGTCCAGGCCATCGCCTTGAAGGGGGATGCGTTCCTCCTGGAGGTGTTGGCCGGACTGTCGGACGCCATCCGGAAGCGCAGACTCCTCCCGTGGGAAGAGACGGCCCACGGTGAGTTCGAGCGACGGACCGAGGATGGCGTCCTGATCGCCATCGTCTACCGCAACAAGAAGAAGTGGGTTGCTTCCATCACCAGGGAGGGCCGGGGCCTGCGAGATCGCCACGTCAGCCAGCACCAGAAGGCGGAGCGGGCGATGAAGGTCTTGGATGCGGAACTCCCGAGGTACGGTTGGAAGGTTGAGGAGGACCCTGGACCCCCGTGACGCAGTGGTAGCGTAGCGGACTCTAAATCCGTTTGTCGCCGGTTCGATCCCGGTCGGGGGTACCACCTTCTCTGGAGGACATCATGAGCAAGATCCTGGGGCCGGACGGTGAACCCATCAAGGTCGAGCAGAAGGGCGACCCGCCGACCATCAACTGGCGATGCTACGAGGAGAGCGGAGGTCCCCTCTACCATGTCCCGGACCCATCCGTGATCACCAACGTCGACCAGATCTTCGTCCGTGAGCACTGGGTCACCACGAAGGAGGGCCTCCGCGAGGGAATGCTCATCGTGGTCGAGACCCTGTTCGGTCCGACGGAGGCCACCATCCAGAGGGACGAGTACGGGGAGTTCCACGCTCTGACGGGAGACAGCCTGATGCACGTCCTCAAGTGGAGGGACGACTACCAGTGGGGCGACGACAAGGTGGCCTGCTGGACCTGTGTCGGTTCGTGCAACCTCGCTGGGCTCGACCGCCTCTACATCGCCGGAGGCGACGATGACGGATGACCGCAAGATCGTTGACCTCGACGAGCACCGCATCCGCCTGGAGCGGGAATTCGAGGACGACTCCGTCGCCTACATCGAAGCCCTCTGGGGGAAGGAGACGTTCGCCTTCAACGCGGCGATCCGCGACCTCGAGGGGATGAGGCGCGGCCAGGACGACGGGTCCTTGCGTCCACCGGAGACGACTCACGAGGCGATCATGCTCGTCCTACACTGCCGGTCGTTGGCGAACGAGATGGCCCGACACTTCGGACTCGATCACATGGTGCGGGAAGCTGACGACGTCGGGAGTCACGCCGCTTCGGTTCCGATCATCGGTGGGGAGAAGGAGTAGAGGCTACCAGTCGCGGCCCTTCGACTCCAGGTAGTCGTACCTCGCATCTTCGGCTTGCTGACGCTCACCCGCGTCCGTGAGTTGGCCCAGAGTCCCAGACACCGCCTCGGGCTCGCTGATCGTGTAGGACATCCGCGTGTACCACTCGACACCCTTCCGATTGACCAGGACCTCCGAATCGGGGGCCCCCTCATCAGCCTCCCCCTTCTCGAAACCGACGTCGCCACCCTCCTGGTACTCGTCGTCCACGGCTCCCCCTGAGGTGTTCTTCCACGCCTCTTCCTCGGCTTCCTCCTTGAAGTAGACGTTCTCGGGGAGTTCCTCGTTGACGGCACTCTCCATCGCAGTCTGAGCCTGTTTCAGGTACTTCAGCCACGCCCCGCTTCCGGCGAGTCGGACGGCGATCTGCTTGCGGTCCCCACGGAGGTTCTCCCACTCGAGGAAGATTCGCACTGCGTCGAGCCAGTTGAAGAACCCACTCGCGCTGAAGTAGACGAGGGTGGGCCACTCGACGCTGTAGGGCACCCATTCGAGCCCGGAGTACTCCCCCTCTGCCTCTTCCATCCCGTCCGTCTCTACGAAGGACATCGTGCGTTCCGAGGCACTCACGATCTCGCTCACGATGGCCTCGAGGAACGACACCGGAAGGTCCTTGGCCTTGAGGCGGGTCCGGAGGGAACCGTCGCTGATCAGATTCTGGAAGAGGTTCACCACCTCCAAAGGAGGCCGAGGGAGGGACCCCTCCTTGAGGACGGCGAGCAACCGACGCCGGGTCTCGTGCCCCTTGGGAAGGTCAGCGGCGATGCGAAGAATACGGTGGCGAAGGGTCATGGTTCAGTCCCAGGGGGTGGAGGCGTAGTCCACGAGTTCGTCCAGACGATGGGTGAGGCCCTTGTCCATGACGACCTTGTTGAACGCGTTGTTGATCATGCGGTCCTTGAACTGGCCCTTGATCTTGACCGGAATGTAGCGGTCCCGCTGTTTCCGCAACGGCACGTCCTTGAACCGCACCGAAGCCCGGTTCCCGATGGTCAACGTTCCGCTGATGAGCACCAAGTTGTCCTGCACCGCGACGTCCTGGTGCCTCACGCTCAATTCCACAGGCCAAGTCACCGGAACGGAATGAACGATAGCGGTCTTGTTGAGGGCAGCGAGCAGTTTCCGGCGAGTCTCATCCCCCTCGGGAAGATCGGCAGCGACGCGAAGAAGGCGGCGGCGAAGGGTCATCGGGAATCCTCCTACCTGAAGGGCTCGGATAGACGATCTACCGAGGATCGCTTGACAAGAATCTCGGGGTGACTAGGCTGAAGGTATGACGTACACAGCACCCCACTCGTAGGTAGCACGCGGTCCTCCGGGACGTCGGCCTCCATCCACGGCTGACGAACAACCCAAAACCCGGAGAGACCCATGAAGACGCACAAGATCCACAACATCGCCCTGCTCAAGGAGCAGATCAAGACCAACGCCGCCGACACCCGTGCCAAGCGGGAAGAGGCCCGAACCCTCACCGGCATGGACCGCTGGTACGCCCAGCGGAGGGCCGAGTTCAACTCCTACGAGCAGCGGTGCCTGCTCCTCGCCTACGGCTACCTGCGGGGCAAGAGCATCTCCCAGATGGAGTCGCCCTACAGCGACCCCGACGAGATCCCGTCCGCCGACGAGATCCTCAACATCGCCGCGCTCCCCTTCTTCAACCAGGGGCCCGAGGGCAACGAGCACCCGGCGGACTGGGACGAGTTCGCGGCCACCGTCGAGGAGGACCTCAAGAAGTGGAAGGCCCAGGTCACCACCAACAGGGTTCTCCGCGACGCCGGGAAGAAGGTGGCGTGATGGACATCCTCCAGACCCTCTACGACTACAACGTGATCTGGGAGAAGGCATTCGCCATCGCCCACAAGCTCCACCTCTCGAAGGTGCCGAAGGGCATCGGGGCCCACATCAACTACATCGAGTTCCCCGACCCCAACGACATCGACGAAAACTCCACCTTCTACGTCTCCTGGGACGAGACCTGGAGGTACGGCGGTCGGTCCACGGAGTCGGCCCGCATCCCCTTCCGCTACCTCCTCGCGGACGACTGGGAGAAGGCGATCGAGGACGACCAGAAGGAGGCCGCGTGATGTACCTCCTCCACTACGAGGTCAAGATCCCGAACGACAGTCTCTGTGGGCCCGGCTACGACTGGCAGAGGTCATGGAGGTCGTTCAAGACGCGAGAGGAACTGGTCCAGGGGCTCGCCCATCTGGCCCAGGGGGATGCCTACGGGAACCCCACCCGCCTCCTCCGCATCTACAACGCCTTCCCGTCCCGCGACGAGATCCGCCTCTTCGAACGGGCTCAGGAGTTGCTCGAGGAGGACGCAGCATGAGCATCCCCGTGACAGGAGCGCTCCTGGCCTGGTGGGAACTCGAGGACTGCTGGGAGGACCTCCCGGAGGACTACGAGTCCGAGGCCCACGCGGTCGCAGATCGGTTCCCGGCGATGCCCGGCGACATCATCCTCCACAAGGACGGTGACCGGACCCTCGTCCGCCGGGCCCGCATCCGGTCGGAGACTATCCGGTCCCCCGGTTGTCGGTGTGGCGGCTGCTACGAGGACGTCTACGAGTACGTCGTCTGGGTGGACGCCGACGAGATCGAGGAAGTCATCGCCAAGGGTGGCGGCGTCGCCAAGGTCATCCCCGTCCAAGAGTGGTGGGGAAGCTGGCCTCCCAAGGACTGCCTCGTCATCCGCGATGGAGTCCCCGTCTACGAGCCGAAAGAAAAAGATCCCGAGGGGGGTACGTCCGCCGAAGACGCGGCGTAGCCTCTTGGCCGAACAACAGGATTGAGACTGAAACTGAGGAAGATCATGAGCAACGACACCATCACACAGCACGAGGCCGTGTCCGTCCGCAAGGGCATCAAGGCCCGGACCTACTCCGCCCTGTCCGCCTTGCACAAGCAGGCGCAGAACCCGGACCTGTTCAACGGGTTCGCCAAGGACTTCCGCCCCCTCGACGAGGAGAACGGCGAGAAGCTGCCGCCCGAGTCCAAGAAGGTGCAGTTGGTCGCGGAGGATGTTCTCGCGGCCTTGGCCGAGAACCGCACCGAGTTCTACGACATCGAGGCTACCCAGGAGTTCGGCAACCAGCACGCGAACGCCGACGTCATCGTCGACGGGCAGGTGCTGATCGCCAACGCCCCGGCGACCCTCCTGATGGCCCTCGAGAAGGACCTCAAGGACCTGATCACGTTCGTCAGCAAGATGCCGACCCTCGACGAGGCCCAGGACTGGGAGAAAGACCCGAACTCCAAGCTGTTCCGCACCAAGGAGAGCGTGTCCCACAAGACCGCCAAGGTGCAGGAGGGCATCGTCCTCCAGGCTCCGACCAAGGAGCACCCGGCCCAGACCCAGTTGATCACCAAGGACGTGATCACCGGCTACTGGCACAAGGTCAACAAGTCGGGTGCCCTCCCGGTCCCCCGCAAGGAGGAGGTCCTCAAGCGGCTCAACAAGCTCCGCGATGCCACCAAGCAGGCGCTGTCGCGGGCCAACAAGGTCGAGGTCGACCGTCAGCACATCGGGGAAGAGATCTTCTCCTACCTGCTCGGGTAGAGTCGGCCTGGAGGTGACGATATGATGCACGGGATGAAGTTGCAGACGACGGTCGAGAAGGGCTGGCTCCTCGAGAAGCTCCAGGAGAACCGAGACCAGCACGGCTCCTGCTACAAGGAGGCCCTTGAGGGCTACCTGGCCATCGCGCAGAAGAAGCTGCGGGCCGCGATGAAGAAGCTCAAGAACGGTGAGGCCATCGTCCTGCAGTTCAACCTGCACGTGCCCGAGGACCACACCAAGGACTACGACACCGTCATCTCCATGCTCGAGGCCCACACGGAGGAGACGATCACGCTGAACTCGCAGGAGTTCCGCATGTTCGTCGAGGACGAGTGGGACTGGTCCGATCACTGGCTGATCTCGAACGCGGGCTACTCCGGCACGACCGCCGACCTCGCCCGCCGCAAGGGCCTGATGTAGAACACACCCTCCCTACGGGGAGGAGGAAGGATTGGAGGAGGCTGAGACTTAGGAAGAGGCTGAATCAAGCGGTCAACGTGTAGGTTCGAGTCCTACCCTCTCCACCACGGGAGCCGCCCGAAGCAAAGACCGCCAGGCCCGGAAGGGAGCAACGGTCACTGAGGGCGGTTCCCCACCCCACACGGAGAGGTGGCGGAACTGGTAGACGCAGGGTGGCTTCGGCCCCCGGTTGGCCCGTGAGACTTAGGCGGATCCTCCAAGGCTCAGTAGTACCGTGGTCACCGTCTCAACCACCGGCGATCTTCATACCAGTCGGAGACCGTGAGTTCGAATCTCGCCCTGCCCGCCAACTATGGGCAGGTGGTCCAGCGGTAGGACGCCGACTCTTAGATCTGAAACGCCGGTTTAAAATGCCGTCGGTGACACAAATCACGGCCCCCGAACCCCCAGGGTAGGCTACACCCTGGGGGTTCCCTCCTTCAGGAACCTGCGTAGGGGATGTCGGAAAGGAGACCACCATGCCCGTTGACGACGTGACCGTGACCATCCAGAGGAAGGGCCAGGACATCACCGTGGCCCTCAAGAACCGAGGACTCCCGAACCAGGAGCCCCTCTACGCCATCGTCGAAGCCCTCGACGAGGACGGGAACACCGTCACTCTGACGACGGCGGAACGGTATCGGGCGAGTCGTCTGGCTCAGGATGGGGTGGACGAGACGGGCCGCTGAAGGGCAACCCCGGCTGTCCGCTCCCCAGCGGCACCCTCGGGGACACACCCTCTCTCCCGGCACCGTCCATGTAGACCCGGAAGATCGCATCCGAGAGGGCCCACGCCGTCTGCCGACGCGAGGCATCCCGGTCCGACTCCTCGTACCGACGCCAGTCCTCCGCCGCACCCGCCGCAACGTCCTCCCCTACTGCCTCCAGGACGCGCTTGACGGCGTCGCTGACGCCTCGGAGGTCCGGCTCCCTTGTGTACCCCCTAGAACGGCTCCGGAGGTCCAGTACGGCGTCCCTGAGGGCGTCCAGGGAATCACGAAGGGCGGGGTCGATCTCGTCGTCCCCGAAGAAGTCGAAGACGTCGTTCATCGAGGAGCATCCACCACCCTGATGGCCAAGACACACCAGGATGGGGAGATCCCGAACTGACCACCCGGCATCTTGTACGTGATCTCACAGGTGAGCTTCCGGCCTGTGTAGTGCTTGAGCTTCGGATCCCACTCCCGAAGGAGCAGCCGGTCTCCGATCTGGAAGTTGCGGTCGTCGACCCGCCCTTCGAAGGTCTTCACACCGGCCTTCACCGGCTGGAAGTACTCGGGCCACGTCTTGAGTTCGTGCAGCATCACGGCAACCAGGGGTTGATGGTGACGAGGAGGAGGTCCCGACGCTCACCGAGTTGGTTGTAGGGGCTGTCGTCCGGGTAGAGCCACCGCTCCTCGAACTTCTCCTCGAGGGCTCGGTATGCCTCCCAGTCGATGTCCGATCCCGTAGCACTCGGGTCCTTCTTCTCTCCCTCGTAGTGGGCCGTGAGGGTGATGCTCTGACCCTCGGTGCAGATGTGGCACCCCTCGGGGTCCGAGTGGAGGGAATAGACGAACACCGGGTTCGGGAAGATCTCCCGGATGATGGTCTCCGCTTCCTCGAGCGCGGGGCGGATCTCGGGGAACTTGAGGAGGAACTGGGTGATGACGCTGTCGCTGTGAGCCGTGACGACACCATCCTCCTCCTCGTAGGGAATGCTGTCCGACGTGAACTCCGAGAGGATGAGTTCCACCCACTCGTCGAGGATGGGCTCCCGGACGGAATCCTCGTCCGACAGACCACGGGCGATCATGTTGTTATAGATGGCCTCCGCGAATCTGCGGGCCAGCAGCGGTCTACGATCCATCCCAGCTCTCCGGGTCCACGGACTCGAGCCCCGCGATGTCCCGCAAGCGGCGAGAGCACGCCTGAACGTCAAGCCGGGCCTTCTTGTGGGCCTCGAGGGCTCCCTCGATGGTCTCCACGGTCCACATCAGATATCCACAGGGTTCATCTTCGAGGGTCGGGTCGAACCAGAAGCACTCGGGACACTCGGCGGTCGGCCATGCCTTGTTCTCGCGGCCCACTCCTCGAAGTCGGTTGCGCTCTACTGCCTGGTCCTTCGTCTGCTCCTCCGTCTTGCGACACTCCACCACCTCGCACTCATAGGACTCGATCACCGAGGTGAGTTCCCCGGCCTGCTCATCCGTGAGCATCAGGTGAAAGACGGAGGAGATCCCGTTGTGAACCGCCGTTGGGTTCCCCTCAAGCTGGAAGGTGAAGGCACGACCTCCTCGGACACGGAACATCCAGAGGTCATGCCGACTCGTCATGCCACTTCCTCGACGGCACCATGGTCCACCTCGGACAGCGCCCGATCACGCCAGGAGGACATGCCCCGCATGGAAGTGTCCCCTGCCGAGGACCACCCCGCATACAGGAGAGCGAAGGGTGTGCCGTCCGGCACGAAGATCTCGTCGCTGACCCGAGCCACCGAGATGCGAACCCCACCAGGCAACAGGAAGGTCCTGCCCGTTCCCGTCGTCCCATCCGGGACGAGTGCGGCCATCGACTTCCGGGCGTTCTCCGTCTCCCCACCCGTGGGGCACAGGACCACCACCCAGATCTGCCGCTTCAGGGCGTACTCCACCGCAAGACGCAAAACGCTCAAGAGCATGGGTCGTTCTGACGACACGACATGCCTCCCTTCTGGCAGCGAAGGTCGTGTGATCCTTGCCACCGCTACCCCCTTCTACGCATCCGCGTCTGGTTTCCGACCCACAACGATAGGCTCCCACGCTGGCTTCAAAGCCGTTCCCCACCCCTCCCAAGGAGCCGCCTCTTCCGACCCCGGTCCAGTGACATCGTAGTAGGTCCTGTCGGTGGTGTCGTTCGGATTGTTCCAGTTGTAGCACTCCGAGCCAGCGTTCGACCCCCGACCCTTTGCCTTCCCGATCACCGGCCTCTCCACCCCCAGATGACCGTCAATCGCCTTGCCGAGGGCCAACGACTTCGGGAAACCAGATCCGTAGACCCACGCATCCAGATGCAGGTCGGAGAATCCCACGTCCTCCATCGCTGCCGCGAGTCGGTGAAACGTCCTCGTCCCCGAGAACACCCGTGCAAAGCCTCCTGGACGCAATGCCCGGAAGGCTTTGGCCAGCCACTTCGCATGCCACTCCTGCATGAGAGCCGTCCCCATGCCCCCGTAGCGAATCCTGCTCCTCGAGTAGGCGTTCCCACCGCCGGGATCCTGGTATCCCCCGACCTTGACGAGTTCCGTGTCTGCGACGACGGACCCCTTCACGTCCTTCCCACGTCTCCGTGTGATGGGCTTCCAGTGATCGTGGGGCTGCTCACAGGAGCACTTCTTCTTGCCCCGGAGTCGGCCCCCGCAGACCGCACAGGTGGGGTTCCGGTTCCCGTGCTGCCCATGGCTCGTGTAGCTCGGGAGGGGCTGGTTCCCGATAGGACCCTGACTGAACCCACCGCCGACTTCCCAGGCCCGGACAGGCCCCGTCAACGTGTCCCAGTCCTTGCCCATGAATTCTAAACCGTAAGGTGGATCCACAAGAACGAGGTCAAGGCTCGCCTCGGGCAACCCCCCCATGCGGTCGTTGCAGTCCCCGAGGAGAAGCCTGATCACGGCTTGACACCTACCAGGATGGGCTCCCAGGCAGGCTTGAGGGCTGTGCCCCAACCGTCCCACTCCTTCGCCTTCTCCGTGGCAGGCTCGTCGCCGGGGACGTCCCGGTAGCCGTTCTTGGCGAGTTCCTCCATCCAGGGGCGGGAGTTCTGACCCCCGTACTCGAGGACCTTCCCGCCGGTCGCCTCGATGCGCTTCTTCTTGCGGGTCGCCCCGAACAGCTTGTCGATGGCCTTGGACACGTTGAGGCTCTTTGGGAACCCAGATCCATAGGCCCAGGCATCGAGATGGACGTCCGTGAACCCCGCCTCCTCCATCGCCGCCGCCATCCGGTGAAACGTCCGACTTCCACCGAACGCCATCACACGTCCGCCGGACTCGAGGACTCGGAAGACCTCGTCCCAGAGTTCCTTGGTGAAAGCGATCCCGGTCCCGTCCCAGGTCTTGCCCATGAAGCCCTTCTTGACCGAGCGGTCGGTCCCGACCATTGTCCGTCCTGCAGGGCTGTCCTCGTTGGGCACCCGTGGGGATCCCCCCCGGCTCACCGAGGTCAGGTCGTAGGGAGGGTCACACAGGACCAGCGTCACGAGCCCCTCTTCGATCTCGGGCATCCTCTTGAGGCAGTCCCCGAGGACCAACGTCACCTTCATCACACCACCTCCCGCGACACTACCCTCGCCGCCCATCCCACCTTGCGGACATCCACCGTGTCGATGGTGGACACCTCGAGGACGGGAGCCTCGACCGGCTTCTCGCGCAAGATCCGAGCGAGCTTCTGACCGATTGCCTTCGCCGCCGTGTCCAGGAACGAGAAGTTGCTCTGTGTCGCCATCGGACCCCCGAGATCCATCGACCACTCGGCGTAGACCTCGATGGGACCCATCGCCCGCTCCTCAGGCCGCGACTCCATCTCGAATCCCTCGGACGCCAACGTCGTGAGGATCATCTCCTCGATCACCGGCTTTGCGCTCCGACGACCCTGCGTGGTCGCCAAGACCTTGTGGGCCGCTCGCTTCCGTTGCTCCGGGGTCAGCTTCGCCAAGGCGGACCCAGATGGACCCCCCACTTCCCGCTTCGCAGGGATTTTCCCCGTCTCGTAGCCGGGAACCCCCGTGGGGACCTTGTCCGGGAGTTGGCGGCGGTACACCTCGATGGCCTCCTCCCCCTCGACTCCCTGGCCCTCGAGTTCCACCGCGATCAGCTTGGCGTCCTCGACGTGCTTCTCCTGAGCCTCCCGGATCTCCCCCGCCACCTCGATGGACGCCGTCTCGAGCATCACCCCGATGGCCTCGGGGCTACGAGCCGTCGTCTCCACCGGAACCGCCGGACGGGCCCCCTCGGGAAGTTCACCCGTCCTCATCACCGGCACGTCGCCGTCGATAGCCGCCTGTTCCGCGATGGCGGCTTCGACGAGGGGGTTGAGCCGCTTGATGGTGTCCTTCTCGTAGACGAGGGGAGGAGGCTCCCCCTTGATGGGGACCTGAGCATCATCCCGTAGGACAATCGGGGAGGGGCGATCGTTGCGGAGAGCCGAGAAGGCTTCCGAGGCCATCCCTTCGATGTCAGGAGCACACCCATCCTCGACGACGAAACGCATCAGGCGCTTCATCGCCGTCGCCTCGTCCATCTCCCCCTTCTTGAGGGCCTCGATGACCTCTCCGATCTCGGGGTACTTCTCGGACAGGGCATCCGAGAGTTGAAGGAGGGATGCTGCTACCTGTGGGTCGAACTTCGTCATGTGTCACCCCTCCGGGGACCTTTCACCGCCCTCACTTGGGGCTCTTCTTGGGAGGGGCACCCCCACCCATCACGATCTTGCCCCCAACAGGCACCACCTCTCCTGTCGGAGGTGGTGGGGTGTCGACGGCCCATGGGTCCTCAGGCTCCGGAGGGGATGCGCCGCCGATCATGATGCCCCCCTCTGGGATCTGCGTGTTCGGGGACCTTGGCACCCGGTTCCGCTCCCGCATCTGCTTCCAGGTCTCAGGATCCACCCCCTGTGGACGTTCCTGCTCCGGTTCACTGGGAGCCTCGGGTTCGGGCTCCGGCTCCTCCGTCACCTCGACTTCGGCTTCCGCGTCGGCCTCCATCTGAGCCATCGCAGCGACCACGTGCTTGCAGCCCCCTGGCGGAGCCGTGCCGTACTGAGTCGCGGGACAGGTGCAGGACCAGGCTGGTTCAGAATCCCCGACACGAGCCAGGGTGACCTTGTAGGAGGTGCCCTTCTTGCTGCCCTTGGCCTCCCCCTCCCAGAGGATCTCCACCTCGGGCTCGTCGTCCTCGGGCTCCGGCTCCGGCTCCGGGGCCTGGAAGCCACCAGGCATCTGGGCGGTCATCTGGGCGGCGAATGTCTCGGCTTCAGCCTCGGTGGGGATCTCCCAGTCGCCCTTCTGAGTCGTGATCTCGAGGGCGATGGCTTGACGCATGGCGTCCTTGAAGTCCAGGCCGTGGATGGCCGCGAACTTGGGGTCGTTGAGATCCGCGAAGATGGGGTTGTCCAGGAGCCGATCGACCTGGGTCTCGATCCGGTTGGCCCACTTGGACCGACCGGAGGCTGAGTTCACACACTCGGGGTTGCGGCAAAGACGGCAGAAGAGGCGCTTGAAGTCCTCAGGGCTGAGATGTTGCTGGTGCTCCCCGGCGAAGCACTCCTTCCACAGGTCCCGTCGTGGCATGCCTCATCCTATCGCTTGTCCCGCCCCGTCTGCGCTCGAGCGAACTGGGGACGCGAGGGCTGCGTCACGATCTCCACGAGGGGAACGAGGTGGCCGCTCTTGTTGGGGGTCATGGCGTTGGGGCACGTGACGCACTTGTCGGGGTCCATCTTGAGGAGACCACAGACACGCTCCCAGACCTTGAGCTGCTGGTAGACCGTCTCGTCGATCTGCTTGCGGTCCCGAAGGGCGTCGAAGTCCTCTCCCATCTGGGCGTAGATGGGGGGCCAGGTGTGCTCATGGCGACACCGGATGGTGAACTCTCGACCCCCCGTCTCAACGTTGATGGATTCCATCCGGCTCCGCGTCATGGCTTCAACCTCTCCTCGATAGCCGCGATCTCACGCTCCAGGGACTCCGCGTGGTCCTTCAGCTTCTGGCCCATAGTACCCGTCGAAACCGCCGGATCCTCCAGGTTCACCCTCAAGTTCTGAAGGGCCTCCTCGATCTGGCTCTTGCGGACCCGGAGGGCTACCCGATCGATCGTACCGGCAGGGACCACCCTGAGGTGCTCCATCTCGTCGGCCCATGCCTTCTGCCAACGGAACTCCTCGTACATCGTGATCACGAGGGAGCCAAGGTCATGCACGCGATTGTTCTGGAGGGGGCACGTCGTGGACTTGCATGCCTCCCCGCACTCCGAGGGATTCCCCTCACAGTGCTCCGAGACCCCCGGATCGATGTCGAGGACTGCCTCGTAGAGGTTCATCCGGCGCTCCAGCGCGGTCAGTCGATCTTCCGTCTTTGGTTGCTTGGCCATCAGACCCCATACTCCTCCGCCAACACCTTGAAGTGTCCGGCGTTGACTGTCACATCCGGGTCGTCCCAGAGGACCTCACCCTTCTCCGTCTCGATTCGAAGATGCTGAGTCCCCCTCCCTTCACACTTCACGATCAGCCGTGCCACCCGGTCCATCAGGCCGTAGGACAACCGACTCGAGTGGACCACGTGAACCACGGACTTCCCCTTACCCGTCTCCGGCATCTCGAAGACCTCCCTGTCGGAAGGTGCCGACACCGCTGCTGGGCCCTCCGAGGCCGTCTCCGGCCCGCTCTCGGGCTCCGGGGACACCTTTGGGGCCTCCACCCCCTCCAGGGGCTCCGCGCCGTGCTCGAGGGCCATGGCGTAGCTCTTGGGGAAGATACGGGCGAGTTCCTCCGTCCACGGCTTCTTCCCGTACCGGAGCTTGGTCAGGTCGTAGGGGACTGTCCAATCCCGACCGAACTCCATGTCCACGAGAAGCGGGACCGCCAGCTTGAGCCGCTGGATGGGCTTGCTGTTCGTCATCGTCTCACGGAGCACAATCGCGGCCTCCTCCGCGATCTCCTCCTCGATCTCGAACACGAGTTCGTCGTGGATCGTGATGGTCATGAGCACGCGCTCAAGCCACCCCCGCTCCTTGCACTCCTCGTAGCAGAGGGCCATCGCCAGCTTCGTGAAGTCAGCGGATGACCCCTGCACAGGGCCGTTCACGCTGTTGCGTTCGGCCTTGGACCGGAAGCGACCGTTCTCGTGGGTGATGTCGGGGACCGGGTAGCGACGACCCATCGCCGTGACGACGTACTCGTACCTGCGGGCGAAGTTGTGCTGCATCTCCCACCAGCCCCGCAGACCCGTGTACGTCTTGTCGAACTGGCGCTTGATCCTCCACCCCTCGTCCTTGTCCACCTTGACGGCTCGCTGTGCCGCCATCCCACCCCCGCCGTAACACATGGCGAAGTTGAGCCCCTTCGCCTTCTTCCGCAGGTTCTTGAACTCCTTGGTGCCCTTGATGCCCTCCCCGTAGACGGCGAAAGCAGTGAGGGAGTGGAGGTCCCCGATCTTGTCCGACCCACACCGAGGACAGAAGTAGGGAGGGGGCTCGCCAGGCTGATTCGGCATCCCACGGTCAAAGGTCAGACCACAGGATCCGCACCGGAAGAACTCATCGAGCCACTTGGGTTCGCGGCTCAGATTCGTGACGATCCGCAACTCCACACCGGCATAGTCGATGGCGAACATCACGTGGTTGGGACGCGCCTTGACCGCCTCCCGGATACGGATCATGCACTGCGGCTTCTCCGTGTCGTAGGTCGCCGGGATGCTGTGGAGGTTCCACCGAACCTGGCCACGGAAGACCTTCTTGTCCCTCGGCTGCGGCGTCGAGAACCGTCCCGTGTCCACCTTGTGCCCGTTGAACCCAACCCAGATCGTCCCATCCGGCGAGTGCTCTTTCGACGTGTCCCACCAAATGGGGAACAAGTTTGTTCCAAGGGCTTTTGATGTTTCACGGAACCGCTTCACTTTGCCCATGAAGGGAAACTGATCCTCCGCGTCAGCAATCACGCGGTCGAGGATGTCCGCTCCCGTGGCGACTTGGCCGGACTTGGCGGTCGTCTGGAGTCCCTGGACCCCGAGTTCGCGGAGGAGGAGTCCAAGTTCGGCGGGGATGGTGACGTCGTAGACGACGGGGAATGCCACCCGCTCCTTCTTCTTCGGGTTGGCGAGGTCAGGTACCTCCTTGAGCGTGGTCCGGACCTTCTCCTTGCCGCTCTTGTTGGGGACCGTCGGGTCGAGCCGCAACTGCTGCGAGTACTTGATCGCCTCCGACCGGCTCTCCTGGTAGTTGGGAGCCATCGAGTCCGGCTTGAATCGGTACTCCTCCGCCGCTCCGACGTCCTCTACCCCCCGCATCAGCCGATACCATCCAGGACGAAGGTCGCGGCCCAGGATCTCCTTGGCCCCCTGGTAGACCTCCTCGAGCGAGTCGAACCACTCCGCCTGGCCGAGCCGGATCAACTCCTCGACCTTGTCGCGGTCGATGTTGATGCGGCAGCGCTCCATCCACCGGGTCGCCGTGAGGCACTTCCGCTCGAGTTTGTAGATGAGGGACTGACTCGTGCCGTGGGGCTCCGGGGACACGATGACCGGGTGCAGGACGTCGAACAGGAGCCTCGTGCAGATGGCGTCCGAGGTCGCGTACCAGACCACGGGATCCCACTCGGGGTCGAGGGTGCTGAAATCGAGGCGCTTCTTCTTGCGGGCCTCCTCGTCGAACAGATCCTCGAGTTCGATCATCTCCATCCCGAGGTCCTGCTTTGCCAGGAACTTGAGCCCCTTCTGCCGCTCCCGCGTGTTCCGCAAGTAGGTCAGGATCAGGGTGCAGTGCCACTTGTCGGGGTTGTCCCAATCCGACCCGATGGGGTCGTCCTCACCGAACTCCAGGAACTCCAGGTCGAACTTCGCGTTGTGGAACACCGCGACGGCGTCCGAATCGGCCAGCCGCCGTAGCTCATCGTTCGCTTTCTCGATCGGCAGGTTGCAGTCGAGCAGTTCGTTGTCGGTGGTCTTGTGCCGAAGGGGGACGTAGTAGCCGCTGTTGCCGTCAGGAGAGAGGCAGTGGCCGACGATGCGGTCCACCGTCCGACCCTTCTGCGGACCAGGGAAGACCCGCTTGTCCAACCCCGTGGTCTCGATGTCCCAGGCGTAGATCTTGGCGGCGATGCACTCGTCTACGACTTGCCGGAGGTGGTCGAGGTCCCGGACCAACTCCATCTTCTTGGAGTCCATCCACTCGCGCTTCTCAACCTGGGGCCGGTCCAGCTCCTCGAGTTGATCCATGAAATCGAGGGTGTCTTCGTCCGCCACACCAGCCTCCTTGTGGTCATATACCCAGGGACCGCCTAACCGTACCCCCCGCTAGAAACTAAACTCCGGACCTTCTACCACCAGGACGTACCAGCCATCCTGCCAGGCCAAGGCCACCTCTGCCGCCACCGCAGGAACACCGATCGGCTCATAGCAGGATGGGAGCTTCCCGCTCCCCGTGTGGCAGTGTCCGTCAGCCCCAGCACACCCCTTCCGTAGAGCACACCAGAACTCCGCAACCCTGGCCCCACGCTTCTCCGGGTCGATCCCGATGTTCCTCATCAAAGGCACCGTCCAGCCGTGGAGGGCATGGGAGAGGTCCTCGCCGGAGACCACCGTGATCAACGACTCCCACGAGGTCTCCTTCAAGGGTGCCAGGGCACCCCAGATGTCACCATCCCTGGGCACCGCGATCATCAGCTTGATGTTCTTCCAGGGACCGAGCTTCACTCGTCGGAATCGGGACACCGCCGACCTCCTACTTGCAGATAGAACTTGGACGGGTGGATGGGAATCTCGAGGTCCCGGACAGGACATCCCTCGACACATCTCCAGTCCTCAACCTCCTCGAGGCCCCCTTCTCCTCGGTAGCCATCATGACTGTTCGGGATGCCGAAAGGCGTGACGACGCTCCGGGAGTCGTGATGGAACTGATGAGACGCGGCCCCGATCACCCGAACGCGCTTCGTGCCGACGAGTTCACACTCCGGGAGATGCTCGAGGATCAGGTTGGTGGGCCAGCGGCCCGCAGGAACGTCCCAGGGGTCGCTGTGGGGCGAAACGTAGGCATGGCCGGTGCCACCCCCTTGCGGGGCCTTGCCGCCGTACCTGTCGCCACGTGTGGTGTCTGAGCCAACCCGGCAAGCCTCGATGTGGAGGGCCCCGGTCTTGTGTCGGACGAGGCTCTGAGCAACGGTCGCGGTAGCCAGTGGCTTGCGGAGGACGTGGATGACTCTCAACCCTTCGCTGCCTCCTTGACCTTCTCGAGGGCCTTGCGGCGGATCTTCGCCAGGGCCACCCTACCGTTTGCCTCGGACAGGGTCTTCTTGTAGACGTGGTAAGAGATCTTGTCGAACGCCTCCCACAGCTTCAGGGCATCCTCCATCGGCAGATCCTTGTCCACCGTGAACCCATCGAGGAGTGTGTGGACGCGCTTCTGGTCATCCTCGAACGACTTGGACGGATCCAGGAGCCCTGTGATCTCCTTCGTCGCCCCGTGCGCTGCCCCCTTCTTGTAGTCGTCATCCCCCTCCTCGAACGGGAGGGCGGAGAGCCCGTACCGATTCTCGATCCTCTTGAGGGCCGGGAAGAACTCGAGACCCTCCTTGTCCCGAACCGTCTGGATGGCGTCGCGGGTGACGTCACAGGCGAAGCAGTACCAGGAGGCCGAGTCCGGGTAGACGCGGGCCGAGGGGAGCATGTCGTAGCCGTCCCCGTGGAGGTCGCACGAGAACTGCTGCTCACCGTCGTAGTTGGGGTCGACCTCGTAGCCGTAGTCCGCGAGGACCCGCTGGATGGGGATCTCCTCCCGGATGCGATCCGCTCGCCTCCGGGCTCGGCTCATGACTCTTCGGGCTTTCCGAGAACGTCCATCCCCTGGGATCTCATGTGCGGGACGTTCCCGTTGGAGAGGAAGACGACCTGGACCTCCTCGGTGCTCATCCGGGCTCCAATGCCCCCCATCGCTGTCCGCTCGACAGAGGAGATCTCCTCGAAGCCCTGGTAGGCCAGATGGGCTACGACCAAGGCGTCCGGATCACACTGCTTCAGGATCTCCGCCAGTTCCCGGACCTTCATCGTGTTCCTCCGGCTTCGGGACGCGTTCCCAGCGTCCTGTCTCACGGTCCTGCTTCGCGTAGAGGGGCCGCTCGGTGTCCCTCTTCGTCAGATCCATCAGACCGCCGATCTTCCAGTACCATTCGATGTGCCCATCACTCGGGCAATCCTCCGTTGGACACTCCCGCCGCATGACGGAGTCCACCGCGTAGACGCCCTCATCGAATCGAACGAGGGGACGGTACCTCCCCTCCAACAGAAGGGCTCCACAGAGAGGACACCTCTGAGGGTCGGGCCTCACCTCGGAAGCTGCTTGTACTCGAGGGCGACCTTGGTGCCCCGGATGCGATCCGCCGCGAGACCCGCCGTCTTGGCCTGGTCACGCAGATCCTCGATGTCCCCGACGTCCACCGCGTCATCCACGTCCACGGCGACACCGGCCTCCGCCAGCGCGTGGGCGATGAACGCTGCGGTCGACGGACCCCGCTCTCCAGCCTGAGCCTCGATCGTGATCTTCACCATGACAGAACCTCCTGGCCCCCAACCTACCCAGGCACTTCGCCGTTCTGACCCCCCGAGACCTTCATCGGCCCCTGGTACTTCCACCCAGGGAGATCCTTGCCGACGATCGTCGCCCCTGTCTGTGAGACGTTGACGAGACACTTCTCGACGTAGTGCCCTCGCTCCCGGATCATCTGCTCCATCGGGTAGCCGAACGGGTTGCAGACGAGAAGCGTCTCCCCGTGCCGCTTCCACATGCGATCGTGTGTGTGACCAAACACTACGAGCTTCGGCTTCCAGATCTCGATGAGGGGCGTCATGTCCGTCGTGAAGTAGTGGTTCGTCCGCTGACCCCGGAACCTCGCGGCGACGAGGGAACTCATCGGCACGTGGTGTGTGAGGATCACGTCCGCCTTCGGACCATCCTCCGCCAGGAACTCCATCGCCTTGCGATGCTCGTCGTAGACCCACGGCTCGAACGACTGGATGACGTTGAAGTCGTTGACCATGTAGCGGTCCATCATCACCAGCGGGTCGTCCGGTCGTGGGAACCAGAGGGTCGTCCCGGAAAAGCGGAATCCGTCGATCTCCACGGTCCGATGGTTCAGCCAATCGAAGTTGACGATGTCGCGGTCCATCTTGGTGAGGACGTCGTGGACCTTGTACGGAGCCGATCCGTAGTACTCATGGTTGCCGCTGACGTAGAGCACACGGGGGTACATGGCGCAAAGGGACAAGATGGCCGAGACGAGGACCCTTCCGTTGGCGAGGTCTCCGGTGATGACCAGGACGTCGACTCCCTCCGGGTCCAGGCTCTTGAGGAAGGACTCCCCGCCGTCGGCGTGGAACTCCAGATGGAGATCGCTGAGAATTTGGACTCGCATCAGTACTCGTAGTGGAACTTGTCCCGGATCTCCCCAAAACCTTCCCGCTTCGCTCGTTCCTTGTTCCGGTCCGTGTGTGTGAACACGGAGAACTGATCCCACGCCCGGTCGAACCTCTTCGGTCCATCGGGACCCGCCGGTAGCTGGTCCTGGGTGATGTCGATCAGCTTCTTCGGCATCGGCGGGACACCAGGATAGACCGGAGGACGCTCCTCGTAGACGGTGATGGCACAGCCGAACCCCATGCAGGCGTTTCTCGGAACGACGATCAGGTCGTGAGCCCGGATGAGGTCCTGCACGAGACCCCACTCCTCATAGGTCAGCTTGCGACCCCCGGCGAAGTCAGGGGTGTCGGAGCCGGGATAGACGACGCGACCCGTCCGAGTGATCTGGCGCTTCCTCCCTCGGATGTCCTTGCCGAGTTCGCGGAGCCACGTCCGCCAGTTGCTGTCATCCAGTACCTGCTGGTCCTTCATCGTTGGACTCCATCACGCGTCTCGCCAGTTCGAGGTCCTCGTGGAACACCTTGCACGCTCCACAGTACCGATTCCGAACGTCCTCGGGATGCCAGGACGTTCGACCACAGATGAGGCATCGGATTCGCGTGCCCTTCTCGTCGGTGACGATCTCGTAGGTCGGGTTCGCGTTCAGGTAGCTCACAGCAGGATGCTCCCCCGGTGGTTCCACGAGTGGTAGAGGTGGCCGTCCGGCATGAGGATGAGGCTCCGGATCTCGTCCGGGTTCGTGTTGTCCGTCATGCAGGTTGCCACAACAACACCGAGGCCCTCGAACTCGTAGACGGTGTTGCCGTAGGAGAGGCGGCGGAGGGGCTTCCCGTTGCGCTCGATCATCCGGGCCAGATGGCCGACCTGGGAATCGCTTGCGGCGCTCTTGCTGATCCATTCCGCGATACGGACGCCCTTGTCGGTGGCCTCCGGCATCCCCAACTCGCGGAGGGTGAGTTGATGGACCCCCGCCTCCCGCAACTTCCTGGCGTAGATGACCCACGGCTTGACCGAGATGTCAGGGTGGGTGAGGTCGACCACGTCCTCCGTGAGGTTGAGGCTGACGCGGACCACGAGCCCCTTCTCCGCTGCCTGTCGGGCGATGTCCAAGTAGTTGTAGCCGGAGGGCAACCCCATGATCTCAGCGCTCCGAACCGGGTCCGGGTGAGCCACGGAGATGGCCATCGTCGTCAGACCCGCTGCCGCGAGATCCCCTGTGTAGATGGCAGAGGTGTCCGTGAACGCGTAGCCGTTCGTCTGCAACTCGATGACCGGAAACCCGAACGACACCGCGATGTCGAGAGCGGTCTCGAGTTCCTCCTTAGCGAGTGCGGGTTCTCCGTTGCTCGTGAAGAGGACCGTATCGACGCCGTGCCACTTCGCGTAGCCGTATGCCTTGGGGAGTGCTCTGATCAGAAGATCATTGCTGTGTTCGCCGGTCTTCCACGTCAGGCGGCTGATGCAGAAGGGGCACTTGGCGTTGCACGGTGCCCAGAGGTTGACGGAGAGGCTGGTGGCCTTCATTCGTCCTCCTCCTTCGCGTTGACGAGGGCTTCCTCGTACTTGGCGCGGTCGAAGCCGATCACCGTGCCGCAGTCGATGCAGACGGTGACCTCGACGTAGTCGCCGGAGCCCAGACCGAAGCCAGGGTAGGGCATGTAGCCGTCGGTCTCGGTGCCATCGTGGTAGCGGACGAAGGCCAGATCGCTGCACTTGCCGCTCACGGACACCGTGTTCTTGTGTTCGCAGGACATGGGACCCTCCTTTCCCCTACTACGCCAACGAGGCGGAGATGAAACCCTCACCTGTCGCGGTAGAGCAGCCAGAGCATGTAGGGAAGGACACCAGGCCAGCCGAGGACGATGAGGACGTGCTCGTAGAAGGGTGCCCTCGAACCATCCCCACGACGGAACACACCGGACCACAAGAGCCCCACCGTGATGAGCGCTCCTGTCAGGTAGGAGACGGCAACGTGTTCCACATCAGTGCTCCTCCATGGTCTCGAGGAGCTTCCGGTAGCGACGGGCCGACTCCGCATCGACCCCACGGCCCTCGTTCTCGAGCCGGAGCCCGATCACGTGCTTGAGCCGCTCCTGGAGGTTGCCGACAATGCCGATGAAGGACCGATCCCCGCTCAGGACGAGGTCGTTGAGCATCCCCCCACACATGGACAGCACGCAGTCGTCGCAGAGGAGCAGAAGGCCGTCGACGCCACCCTGGCTCATGCCGTCCCACAGGACGGTGCCCTCACACTCTCCACAGAGGTGGCACGTGCGGTTCCCCTTGAGCCGATCGAGAAGCCAGTCGGGGGTGTCCTTGACGAGTCCCATCAGTAGCGCCTTTCGTCCGGCATGACTGGGTGGGCAATCGGATCGATGTCCCACCGGACGGTGTCCAGGATCTCCTTGCGGATTCCCCGTATCTCGGCGTCCGTGTAGGAGCCCTTGTCCGCGATGCGCTTGAGCCTTGCCGCCGCCCTCGTGAGGGTACGGGACGCCTCGATGAGGGCGACGGATGGCTCGTGTCGGCTTGGCGTGATCGCCATCGACCTACAGGGTGGTCGAGAGGTCGATGATCAGGCGGCGGTTCGGGCCGTCGATCTTGACGGCGTAGGAGTCGCCCGGCGTGAACGGGTGGGCCGGGTGCGGGAACAGGACGCGGCCACGGGCGGCGGCGAGCTGGTAGCCCTGGGCACCGGGCTCGCGGTCGAGCGCGACACGGGCCTCCTGGGCGCTGTCGTCCACCAGGACGTACATCGAGTCGCCACCCTTGAGGCCGGTCCCCGTGTCGTGCAGGAGGGCCTCCACGGCGGAGCGGGCGATGCAGCAGCGACCGTCGCTGTGGACCGTCGCCGTGAGGTCACGGGTCGACGGACGCGGGGTCAGCTTGGTGAAGTGCTGGACCGGCTGCGGGGCCTGCTGCGGACGGGCCGGGAGGCCGTGGGCGTCGCCGGGGGCGGCGGGGACCTGGGTGCCCGGCTTGGGGATGTCCACCTCGAACTCGTGCTGATCACACTCGCTGAACTCGGGACCGTAGACGAACACCTGGGTGCCCGGCGGGGTGCGGGTGAAGCCCTGGGTCATCCGGGGCACCTGCTCGACCGGCGTGTGCGTGCCGTCCGGGTTCTCGTACATGGGCAGCGTGTTGGCGTAGAAGCGGTCGCGGATGTGCTCCCCGACGCTGTTCGTCACGCTGAACACGAGGTCCGGGCGGAAGGTGCGGAGGTGGGCGGCGATCTCCCCGGACGAGAAGCACTCGCGGTTCTCGACCAGGAGGGTGATGACCGCGTCGGTCGCCCCCATCCACTCGGGGTTGCCGTTCGCCTGGGCGTCGGTGATGCCCTGCTCGATGGCGTCGCTGATCTGCTTGTTCGTGACCGTCATGGGTATCTCCTCTTCCGTTTCACGGTTGACGGGTCGTTCAACTCTATCTACGCGGATGCTGACGTCTCAGACCCCCCTACCCCACCTTCCCGGTGTCGGGGTGGTACTCGGGGGCCAGCTCCACCTCCCGACGCCAGCGGCCCCAGATCATGTCCAGGCTGTTCTCGTCCCAGAGCCAACCCTTGTCCGCCGCGAGCTTCTGGCACGCGACGGGATTGGGGACATGGTCCATGAAGGCACTCCCCGCCGGGGACTCGGTGGGGAAATCCACCTCCTGCACCCTCCCGTCGGGATGCACCACGTGGAGCGTGTACCACTTCACGTAGTTCTCGACGGTCAACACCGGGATGGCGATGGGGGGCGTGCAGTGGACGAGGGGGTGGCCTCGGTTGGAGAGGTACATGGGG
>Ga0180434_10000750_pt1 | contig 47491 bp, 50 predicted proteins | sample SS_ome_7_FD_132453 | JGI IMG/M metagenome (GOLD analysis project Ga0180434, IMG submission 132453) | Hypersaline lake sediment archaeal communities from the Salton Sea, California, USA - SS_1_D_2 metaG | ecosystem: Environmental > Aquatic > Non-marine Saline and Alkaline > Hypersaline >... | reverse complement strand
GCGAGGTGGCGGTTTGACACGCTGGTCAAGCACTGGGGCAGGGTAGCTGACGCAGTCGAACAAGGTATGCCGGTCAACTGGAACTCATTCTGCGGGTCCCCCGAGATCTTTCATGCCATGGGTATTCCCACCATCATGCAGGACGAAATCGGGCTCTTCTGTGCTATGCTTCCGGGCAAGCTCAACGAGAAGTATATCGACATAGCACACGAGCACCTGGTGGCCGACCATGTCTGTTCCACTCAGAAGATCATGATTGGGGCGGCTCTGTGTGGTGACATGCCTCCACCGACGATGGTAGTCCATGCCGGACAGCCCTGCGATTCCACTCTGGTGACCTACTCCACGGTTGCCCAGTACCTGGGGGTGCCCCTATTGACGCTCGACATCCCCGGGGGGAAGGACGAGCGAGTGGTGCAGTACGTCGCCGACGAGCTGGAACGGATGGTGGTCTTTGTCGAAGAGCACAGCGGGAGGAAGCTGGAAGACGACAAGCTCAGAGAGGTCATGGAGTACTCCAACGCTGCCCATGAGTACAGCCTCAAGGTCAACGAGTTGATGAAGCTGGTGCCGTGCCCTCTTTCCAGGATCCTGGCGTCGACATTGCTGGACTCGGCGGGAACTCCCGAGGGGGTGGAGCTGTACAAGAACCTCTACGAGTACGGGAAGTCGGTGGTGGAAACGGGAGAGGGGTACATCCCCAATCAGAAGCTCAGGGCGGGCCTGTTCTCGACGTGGGTCGCCGCGGACCCCGCGCTGTTTGACTGGATGGAGCAGGAGTTCGGTGTGATCGTGGTCAATACCATGCTGGGCACCGAAACCAGCCGGCCGACTCCGGATTTGTCCAGCAGAAGGAAGATGCTGGAGGGCCTGGCCCGAAAGCAGATAAACGCGCCGATGTCCCGGGAATGCTGGGCAAGCATAGACGACTGGTTCGGCTATGCCATCCCTGCCTGCCAGGAATTCAAGCTGGACGTGGTTATCATGACCCTGCACATTGGCTGCAAGAACATGTGGGCGGTGCAGAAGCTGTTCAAGGACAGGCTGGCCGATGAGCTTGGAATGCCCGTCCTGATCGTGGAGGTGGACTTCTTCGATGGGAGGGTCTTCTCGCCGGAGCGCATAAGAGCCCAGATCAGCGACTTCTTCAACACCATGATGGTATAGACGAAAGGCGGTTCGGCGCAGAGCCGGCAACTGAATCCAGACAACCCTGGCGACGGTCCCAGGGAGACTCAGTCCGCCTGGAAACGATGGGAGGGTGAGGGCACCATGTCGAAGGTAATAGCTGTAACCGGCAAGGGGGGCACGGGAAAGACCATGCTTTCCGCCCTGATGATCCGGCTACTGGGCAGGGAGACGGGCGCCAGGGTCCTGGCCATGGACGCCGATTCATCGATAAGCCTGCCCTATACGCTGGGGATGGATGTGGGCAAGACCCTCTCCGAGACCCGGACGGAGATAATCGAGGACCCGATGGCGAGAAAGGCAGTAATGGAGCGACATGTCGGCGCGGTGATAGGGGAAATCGTGGAGCACGGGAACGGGTTTGATTTGCTGGTGATGGGCCGGTCGGAGGGGCCGGGCTGCTACTGTGGCATCAACGACCTGCTGAGATACGGAATACAGAGCCTTTCGGAGGAGTACGACATCACTGTAGTCGACGGTGAGGCCGGGCCTGAGCAGATCAATAGAAGGGCGCTCGAGACCATAGATATCCTGGTGATTCTCACCGATACCTCCGTCAGGGGTTTCCAGACAGCAAGCGTCATTCAGGGGATTGCCGGCGTGCGCACCGGCGCCAGGCTGGGTCAGAAAGGTCTGGTGATCAACAGGCTGAGAGGGGACAGCCAGTCGGTGGACGAGCGCGCGCGGGAGTTGGGGCTGGAGGTATTCGGCCATATTCCAGAGGACGAGAACATAACGGAATACGACGCGGCGGGCAAGCCGATGGTCGACCTCCCCGACACCTCTCCCAGTGTGGAGGCGGTCAGGGAGATATTGAAGGGAATGGGCCTCTGGGGGGCATAGAGAGGTAAGGGTGCGTGGTGGCCGCCTGCTACCACGTGTGGCTTATGGCGTCCTGCGAACAGACTGCGTGGCAGTTGCTCTCTTCGCTGGCGCACCTGCGGTGGTATCCCCAGCAGACGAAGTGAATGGACTTCACCACGTCCTCTTTCACACGGGCGACAGCCTTGTCATAGTCATCGAGAGCTACTTCAAGGACCCCCTGGGGGCATACCTTGACGCATTCCTCACAGCCGTTGCACCTGTCGGTGTCGATGATGATGTAGTATTCGCCTGAACCGTCTGCATAGCCATAGTGAGCGATCATCTCTAGCTCCGGATAAGTGGCGTCTCACCTGCCCGCACGGGCTTTACAGGGACTGGCGGCACCGCGGCCGCATTACCTATGCTTGCTGCTCTCGCCTGAGCGACTCCTGGGCAAAGAGAGCGGCCCCCAGTGCTCCCACTACTTGAGGCTCGAAGGATATGCGGGGAGTCAAGCCCGTCTTATCGGTCAGCCGCTTCACTATGCCGATATTCTTGGCGATCCCGCCACTGATGACGAACTCCGACTCGATTCCAACCCGTTGCATGAGGCTGTGAACCCTGGTGGCCAGCGCCTCGCACACGCCCGCGAGAATGTCGCTCCTGTGCTTCCCGCGACGCAGGTGGGACAGGGCCTCGGACTTGGCGAAGACGACGCAGGTGTTGCTGATGGGCACCATGGCATCCACTATCTGCAGCGAGAGCTCACCCAGGTCGTCGAGGGGTACCTGCAGCAGGTCCGCCATTACCTCCATGGACCTGCCGGCACCGGCGGCGCACTTGTCGTTCATGGCGAAGTTGGTGACCTTGCCGGTGTCGTCACATCTTATCGCCTTGCAGTCCTGTCCACCCATGTCCAGTATGGTCCTCACCTCGGGGAAGAACCAGTGCGCACCCTTGGCGTGACAGGAGATCTCGGTGACGTTCCGCTGGGCAAAGGGGACCACCAGCCTGCCATACCCGGTGGATACCACATAGTCCAAGTCATCGAGCGACATGTGCGCTTTCTCCAGGGCTGCGTCCATTGCCCTCTGCACCGTTACGCTGCTGTCGGGATTGGTCGGTATCAGACTCCACGCGACGATGTTGTTGTCTTCCAGTATCAGTGCCTTCCCTGTCAGGGAGCCGATGTCCACGCCTGCGGTAATCATTGGGCCTTACTCTTCTCCTGAGCGATGACGGCTGCTCCCACTGCGCCCGTAAGCTGGGGGTCCGGGGGAACAAGAAGCTCCTGCTTGATGAGGCTTTCCAGACTCTTCCTGAGGCCGATATTCTCAGCTCCCCCACCTATGAATATCACGTCCTTGTTGATGCCTACCCGGTTCGCCAGTCCATACACTCTGCTGGCAATGGACCTGGTGATACCGTTCAGAATGGAGGCCTTGTCCTTGCCTTGAGCGATCAGCCCGACAACCTCCGACTCGGCGAAGACGGCGCAGGTTGCGGTTATGAGAATATCCTCTTTGGCTTGCAGGGAGAGGGGGCCTATATCCTCGGCTGTCAACTCCAGCGCCTTGGCTATGGTGTCGAGGAAGGTCCCGGTGCCTGAGGCACACTTGTCATTGGTGCCGAAGTCCACCACTCGCCCGTTGGCACCGCATCGGGCCACACGGACGCTTTCGGCGCCCATGTCGATGACTGTTCTTGCCGAGGGGTAGTAGAAGAGAGCGCCTCTGACAGCAGAGAGCACCTCGGTTGCCTGGTCACCTTCGTAGGGCGTCTCGCTCTTGCCCGCCCCGGTGGAGACGAACCTGGCGACATCGCCGATATCCACTCCGGCAACGCTCGTGGCTCCCTGCACTGCCCGGGCAGCGGCTTCACGGCTGCTTTCACCGGTGAGGACCAGCTCGTGAGCTATGACCTTGCTGTCTTCCAGTACCACCGCTTTGGTGGTGAGAGAACCTATGTCTACGCCTACTGTAAGCATTACTCGTTCTACCAGTGATTATAGCTGCATGTCAGCACCAACGTCAAATGCTCGCATCCGCCGTGGTGGCCAGGTCCTCACCTGTGGATTGCATGTTCCCACCGACTGTTGACAACCAGGGCCGGTTGCGGGTTAATAGCGACGGCTAGCGGCCTGACACCATGCGAATCCTGCAACAGAAAGTGAGGAAGAAGCGCGATGTCGATGAGATTCGAGTTGCCAACGAAGATACTGTTCGGTGCGGGGAGAATGAGCCGGCTCGGCGAAGAGGCGAAGAAGCTGGGGCACAAGGCCCTCATAGTCACCCACCCCGAGATGCGAGGAATCGGGCTGCTGGACAGAGTCATTGAGACCCTGAAAGAGAACGGGGTGGATGCCGTGACCTTCGAGAAAGTGGAGCCCAATCCGCGCAGCTCGACGGTGGACCAGGGAGCCGAGCTGGCCCGCAGCGAGAAGGTCGACCTCATTATCGGCCTGGGTGGTGGCAGCGCCATGGATACGGCCAAAGGGATAGCCCTGGCCAGCAGCGGGACCAAGCCAATCTGGAGCTATGTGGGGGTCAGGGATGAGGCGGGTGGTACCGTCCCGCCGATCATTCAGGTGCCGACCATGGCCGGCACGGGCTCCGAGATAAACAGCGGGGCCATAATCACCAACTGGGAAACCCACGTGAAGACCAGCGTGGACAGTCCCCGTATCCAGGCCAGGGTCGCCGTCATTGACCCGGAGCTGACGCTTAGCGTGCCGGAGAAGCAGACGAAGGCGGGAGGCGTAGACTCCTTCACCCACGTCGTGGAACCCTATGTTACCGACGAAGCGCCGACCCCGCTCACCGACGGTATTCGCGAGACCGTGATGAAGATGATAGTGAGCTACCTGCCGCAAGCAATGGCGCGGCCGGATGACATTGAGGCCCGTACCCATCTCTCCTGGGCGAGCACTATGGCCATGTCACAGTTCGTCAGAATAGGGGGCGGCAGGGGCTGGCTGACCCTGCACGGCGTCGAGCACGCGCTGAGCGGGTACTACGACGTTACTCATGGTGAGGGTCTGGCCGCTCTGCTGCCGGCGTGGATGAGATTCACCTGTCCGGTAATGAAGGACAGGTGCGACCTGCTGGGTAGGAGCGTCTTTGGCAAGGCGGATGGGATAGCCGCCACCGAGGAGTGGCTGGAGAGTGTGGGGATGCGGCTGCGATTGCGAGACCTGGGTTGCGAGCTGGAGCGTGCCGACGAGATAGCGCAGCTCGCCATCGAGTCGTCCCCCTGGCTCAGCCGCCACCCCGGGGGGCTGGATGCCGCGGGCATCGCGCAGATCTACCGGGATTCGTACTAGAACACCGGCGCTGGTGGGAGGTCATAGTGGGAGGTCATAAGAGAACGGGCTCCGACCTGCGGAGCCCGTTCAATGGAGCAATGCCTACCTCAGTTCTCGATTGTAACCTCGACCACGTTTTCCCGGGCAATGGTGCGTTCGACGTCGCCCTCTCTCACGAAGACGTGCATCAACCCGAACACCTCGTATTGCCCGTTCTCCAGCGTGGACGTGTCCCATCTCACCGCGAAGTTCTCGCTCTTGTCCTGGGACTCCCCGATCTTGATCCAGGATTCTGAACCCTTCTTGCGGTAGTACCAGGGATTGGTCACCTTAGTGACCGGGCCGCGTATCCCGAGTTCCTGCAACTCCTTGCTCAGCAGGTCCTCGTCGTACTGCTCCCGCAGCCGCACAACCCCCGAGAAGTTCTTAAGAACCTCGGAAGGGACTATGTAGTGTGGACCCCAGTCATGTGACATGGCTCACCTCCCTTCATAAATCTCGTTAACCCAGAAGTACACTCCAACCTGGCCGGAGCCCCATCTACAGTTTTGAGAACTCCGTCAGTTGGCTGTAATCTATCATGCCGCTCTCGGCGACGCTCTCGACCTCGATCCCGGCTTCCGCCGCTGCCGCAATTGGATTGAGCCCACCGAGCAGCACCAGCCCAATCCGGTTGAGGCCGACCGCGATCTGACACACCGGCTCACTGGTGTTGCCGATCACACAGACCCCGCCAATATCAGCCTCCCTCAGGCCGGAAACCATCTCCTCGATCACCAGTCTCGCTGCCGCGGGGGCCTCGCGGAAGTTGGCCAGGATGCGCCCTCTACCGGTCCTGGCGGCGTCACCCACTCGCGTCATCTTGGCGCGGATGTACTGCTCGGAGGGGTCGAGCGAGGTACCCGAGTAGTAGATTATGGCGACAAAGCGCTTCGGCTTCGAGTTCTCGATTTCGAGCACTCCTCCGAACCTCGTTTCAATGGGGATGCCGGCCTTCAGCAACACACCGTTTATGGTCGCGGCACACGGCGTGGCAATACCCACCTTGCCCTGTGGTATGGCCACGTCGCCGAGCTTCTCACCCGCGTGGCCGATCGCCACCAGACGACTGACGCACAGGTCGGCGTGGAAAGCATCCTTCATCGCACTGAGGGCCTTCTTGAGCTTGTTCTCGTCCAGGAGCGAGGTATTGATGGCCACCTGACCGGTCCGCTTCACCGGGTCGAAGGTGGTGCGAAACGCCAGCAACTCGATCCTTTGCAGGATGAAGCCAATCTGGTCCGGCGCCAGGGCATCCCGCAGCTCCTCCAGCCCTCTGAAGGTAATCATGCGGCCGTCCGCACCCAGAGGCTGGGTGAGACCCCTCTCGTCGGTTATCCTCAGGTGGTACCTTACAGCCCTCTCGCTCATGAAGACGCCGTGACGCCCCAGCTCACGGGCGATGGTAATTGAACCCAATGGTTCAGAAGACTCGCTAAGAACCTTGAGGATGGACACAATCTTCTTTTCAGTATCAGGTATCGCACTCTGCAATGTCTGGACGCTCCTCAGTTCCGTTGTGCCAGCGTCATTATATCATTCCCCTAACTTGGCCAACACAACGCTTTCCACGCTACCCCTCGAATCGATTGGTGATGGGTAGCCTCCTGTCCCGGCCGAACGCTTTGGGGGTTATCTTGACCCCTGGCGGCGCCTGGCGTCGCTTGTACTCGCTTCTATCCACCAAATGGGCTACCCGCCTTACCACAGATTCGTCGAATCCCATAGCGACAATCTGCTCGACGCTCCTGTCCTCCTCAACGTAGGCGACGAGCACCGGGTCCAGGACCTCGTAGGCCGGCAGGCTGTCGGTGTCCACCTGGTCAGGCCTCAACTCGGCTGACGGCGGCTTGGCGATGACGCTCGACGGAATGAGTTCGCGGCCTGCGGTCGCGTTGCGGTACTCGGCGAGCCGGTAGACCATGGTCTTGGTCACATCCTTGATTACAGCGAATCCTCCCGCCATGTCGCCGTAGAGCGTCGCGTATCCAGTGGCCATCTCGCTCTTGTTGCCGGTGGTGAGGACGAGCCAACCGAACTTGTTGGACAACGCCATGAGCAGGTTGCCTCTGATGCGGGCCTGGATGTTCTCCTCGGCTACGTTCGGCTCCGTCCCCGCGAATGGTCCAGCCACCACATCCAGGTAGGACTGGTAGACCTGCTCGATGGAAACGGTCATCAACTCGACGCCGAGACTCTTGGCGAGAAGCTCAGCATCGGACCTGCTGCCTGCCGAGGAGTATCTGGACGGCATCGACACGCCGACGACGTTGCTCGGCCCCAGGGCGTCGACGGCGATAGCCGCCACGAGACTGGAATCGATTCCGCCAGACAGGCCAATGACAACCTTTCCAAAGCCGTTTTTCCGAATGTAGTCCCGTGTGCCGAGCACCAGCGCTTCGTAGACCTCGCCGGGACCGTCGCGGACCTCGGCTCTTCTCTGCGGCAGCGGTGGTCTCGAGACAGTGTTACCGGTCTGAGACACCTCCTTTCTGGGTGTATTCCACTCCTTATGACCCAGCAGTAGTGTTTCCTTTCTCAACCTTGAGTCGCGCAAGCGGCTGCGGAAAACAGCTTCGACATCGAGGTCCACCACAACGAGGTCTTCGTCGAAATGCTTTCCTCTTGCAAGCAGCCTGCCCAACTGGTCGAACGCCATGCTATTGCCATCGAAGACCAGCTCGTCTTGACCGCCGACCAGATTGGTGTGCAACACAATGGCCACATTGTCGGCGGCGCGCGTGGCCAGCATTCTCTGCCGGAAATCGCTCCGGCCAAGGTGGTACGGCGAGGCGCTTATGTTCACGATGACCTCAGCGCCGGCATATGCCTGCGCCGTGGCGGGCCCGGCCTCGTACCAGATGTCCTCGCAGATGTTGACGCCTATGCCGATTCCACCAATCACGTACACCGGACACTCACTCCCCGCGCGGAAGTAGCGGTCCTCGTCGAAGACCCCGTAGTTGGGCAGGAACACCTTGTGGTAGACGTCAGCGAGTTCGCCGTCGTGAATGATGGCCGCAGCATTGTATATGTCCTCCGCGGCATCGACGAATCCGACGACGACGCCAATGCCATGCGATTCCTCGACAACCCTGTGAAGGCCTTTCACGTTCTCGCCGATGAACTGCGGCTTGAGCAGCAGGTCCTCCGGCGGATAGCCGCATATTGCGAGCTCAGGGAACGTGACGAGGTCGACTCCCAGGGCCTTCGCTCTGCCTATGACCTCAACAACCTTCGCTACGTTGCCGGCGAAATCGCCGACAGTGGTGTTGATCTGACCCATACCCACGCGCAACTGCCTCAACTATGAACCTCCTGAGCCGGCGGTAGAGGCCGCGCTACAGCACTGGCAGGTATCGCCTGAGCTCGTAGTCGGTGACTTGCGCCCGATACTGGTCCCACTCGATCTTCTTATTCTTAACGAACGCCTGGAACAGGTGGTCGCCAAGCGCCTTTCGGACGATCTCGCTCACCTCCACCAGCTCGATAGCTTCCCAAAGGCTGCCAGGAAGCGTGCCGATTCCCCTCTTGACCCTCTCGTCCTCGCTCATCTCGTATACGTTCTCTTCAACTGGCTCCGGTGCCTCGTATCCCCTCTCGATGCCCTGCAACCCGGCTGCCAGCATGACGCTGAAAGCGAGGTACGGGTTGCACGCCGGGTCAGGTGACCTGAACTCCACCCTGGTCGCGTTCTCCTTGCCGGGCTGATACTCGGGCACCCTGATGAGGTCGGAGCGGTTGCGGCGTGCCCACGTGAGGTAGACGGGGGCCTCATAGCCGGGGACCAATCGCTTGTAGGAATTGACCCATTGATTGGTGACCGCGGTTATCTCAGGTGCATGATTCAGCAGGCCCGCTATGTAGTTCCTGGCTATCTGAGACAGGTGATACGGGTCCTTGGCATCGAAGAAGGCGTTTCTCCCGTCCTTGAACAGGGACTGATGCACGTGCATGCCGCTTCCGTTGACCCCGAAAACGGGCTTGGGCATGAAGGTGGCGTAAACGCCGTACTTCATGGCTATCTGCTTCACCACCAGGCGGTAGGTCATGACGTTGTCCGCCATGGTGAGCGCGTCGGTGTATCGCATGTCTATCTCATGCTGACTGCCGGCGACCTCGTGGTGAGAGTACTCCACGCCGACGCCCATCTCCTCGAGGGTGAGGACTGTCTCCCTCCTCAAGTCCATTGCCGCGTCGAGGGGAGTCATGTCGAAGTAGCCACCCTGGTCCAGCATCTCCGTTCCACTGGAGTCTTTGAAGTAGAAGTACTCCAGCTCAGGCCCGACATAGAAGGTGTAACCCATCTCGGCGGCACGCTTCAGGTTCTTCTTGAGTACATACCTTGGGTCGCCCTCGAAGGGCTCGCCCCCAGGCTTCACGACGTCGCAAAACATGCGGGCCACGGCGTGATGCTCCTTTGGCCTCCACGGCAGAAGCCGGAAGGTCTCAGGGTCGGGCAGGGCCACCATGTCGCTCTCGTCTATCCTGGCAAACCCCTCGATGGATGAGCCATCGAAACCCATCCCCTGCTGCAAGGCTCCCTCCAACTCCTCCACGGTGATGGCGAAGCTCTTGAGCACGCCAAGAATGTCGGTAAACCACAGGCGGATGAACTTGACGTCCCGTTCCTTTGCCGTCTTGAGGACATACTCGTTGCCCTCGGTTCTGCTTTTTGTCACCATTTGAATCTCCTTTCGTAGGCTTGTGCCTTGTACTCCCTAGATCGCGTTTTGGTCTTCATCGCCCGTCCTTATGCGCACCGCATGCTCGACGGGCAGAACGAATATCTTGCCGTCTCCCCTCTCGCCGGTCCTGGCGTTGCTCACGATTGCGTTGAGCGCACGGCCCAGGTCCTCGTCAAGTACGACGATCTCTATTTTCAGCTTGGACACGAGCTCGACGCGATAGCCACCAGCCCTCCACTGCAATGTGATCTGCTGCCGTCCCCGGCCGCTCACCTCGGTAACCGTCATGCCGAGGATATTGTACTCCGCCAGAGCAGCCCGTACCGCTTCCAGCTTCTCCGGTCTGATGATTGCCTCGATCTTCTTCATGACGAGAGACCTCCATAGGCGCGTTCACCATGCTGTGATATGTCCAATCCGACCATCTCCTCGTCTTGAGTGACACGCAGCCCTATGGTCTTGTCTACCAGCTTCCCCAGGACCCATGTGGCGCCAAAGGCGAAGGCCCCGACGGCAACAACAGAGGCGAGCTGCTTGGCGAGAAGCATCGGATTGCCCGCGAGCAGGCCGTCCGCTCCGCTCGGGTTGACGGCGATTGTGGCGAAGATGCCGGTGGCCAGCGCGCCCCAGACTCCACCCATGCCGTGGACGGCCCACACGTCCAGCGATTCATCAACGCTGGACTTCGTCCTCATGAGCATGAAGTAGAAGCAAATGACGGAGGCCACAGCCCCGATGGGAATCGCCGCAATGGGCTGGACGAATCCGGCCGCGGGGGTGATGGCCACTAGGCCCGCCACCACTCCGGTGGCTACCCCCAGGGCGGACGGTCGGCGGTGATACCAGCCGAGAAGCATCCATGTCACGGCAGCGGCTGAGGCGGAGACACTCGTGGCCACGAAAGCGCTCGATGCCAGTCCGCCGGAGGTGAGGGCGCTGCCGCCATTGAAGCCGAACCAGCCGAACCACAGGAGCCCCGCGCCCAGAACCACCATTGGTATATTGTGAGGCTCCATGGCCTCCCTCTCCTTGAAGCCACGACGGGGGCCAAGCAGGAAAGCCAGAGCCAGTGCCGACATACCGGCATTGATGTGGACTACCGCTCCACCGGCGAAGTCCAGAGACCCCAACTGTGCCAGCCAGCCGCCGTCGCCCCACACCCAGTGAGCGATGGGACAGTAGACAACGGTGAACCACAGCACCGCCAGTACCAGAAAGGCGCTGAACTTGGTGCGCTCCACCACCCCACCGGTCCACAGCGCAACGGTGATGATGGCAAACATACCCTGGAATATCATGAAGGCGATGTGGGGCACTGTTGAGGCATAGACGCTTGATGGGTCCTGCCCCACCCCCATCAGGCCAATCCAGTCAAGCTTGCCAACAAAGCTGCCGAAGTCCGGGCCAAAGCCCAGGCTGTAGCCGTAGAGCACCCACAGCACTCCGATGACCCCCAGGAGCGCGAAGCTCATCATTACGGTGGACAGCACGTTCTTCCTTCGTACCATGCCCCCGTAGAAGAGAGCCAGGCCCGGTGTCATCAGCATCACCAAGGCTGCCGAGATGAGGATCCATGTCGTGTCTCCAGCACTGACCATTTCCAAGAATCACCCCCGGTCTTCTATGTGTCCCGGGTACTATGTTAAGGTGCTAGTGTTTCCAGCGGATTTCGCACGCATTACGTTTGTGTTACATGTGCCTAGTGGGTGTGCTTGAGGTCACCATCCACCGTGCCCCGCACCTGCTCTCTTTCCTCGGCGAAATCGAAGCCGGTCCATATTCCGATAGAGCCGAGTATCGAGTCCTGGGGATGGAACTGACGGAAGACCTTGAAGTAGTAGGCCGCCTCCTTGCTGTTGATCACCGCGTTCGGATTCTCGGCTTTGACGCGTTCGTACTCGTCGTCACTCATCTCTCTTTCGGCCATCTTCTCACCGAGGCTCTCGCACCCCGCTCCCTGAGTATACTGTACCTTGTATCGCCATAGTATCTCATCAGGCAGGTAACCAGTATCCTGGAAGGCCATGCGTAGAATCCACTTCTCGATTCTGTCCCCCACCTTCTCCGATTCACGGATCTTCAGCTCCGCAGGGATCTTCATGGAAAGGTCAATCAGTGCCACATCGAGGAATGGCACCCTCAGTTCCAGGCTGAAGTACATGCCCATGCGGTCGGCCCGCTGCAGATTGATGTTGTGCAGATTTCCTATGCAGCGTCTCGCCTCCTCGTTGAGCACGTCCATCGGGTAATGCTTCATGTAGTGGTAACCGGTGAACAGCTCGTCGGCACCTTCCCCGGTGAGCACCACCGTCACGTAGTCCGCCGCCAGCTTGCAGGTGAAGTAACAGGGGATGGCGCAGCGCACCAGCGATGGATCGTAGCTCTCCAGCTTGTTGATTACGGTTGGCAGCGCCTCGTAGTACTCCTCCTCAGAGAAGATCAGCTCGTGGTGCGTCGAGCCGATGTGTTTCGCCGCGATGCGTGATGCCTTGAGGTCATCGCTCTCGTTGCCGTCCTCGTCCCGCATCCCGACGACGAAGGTGTGCAGGTGCGGGATTTCGTCGGCGGCAATGGCGGCGACGAGGCTGCTATCCAGTCCTCCGCTGCAGAAGGAGCCGACATGGATTTCCTTGTCGGCCAGCAGCCTCTTCTTGACCGCCTTGATGAACGTGTCTCGGATGATTCCGCAGGTCTCGTCCACGTCGGTTAGCAAGTGGTCCTGGATGGGTGGGATTTCGTAGTACTGGACGAAGCCGTCACTTGCGGTGTAGTAGTGTCCCGCGGGGAATTCGTGGACCTCGTCCACGCCGGCCAGAGTCATGGCACCGAGTTCAGAGGTGAAGTAGAGGGTGTCTCCCACGTAGCCGTAGTAGAGCGGCTTGATTCCAATGGGATCGCGCGCCAGCATGAAGTCGTCGCCGCTGAAAATAGCGAAGGCGAACATGCCGTCCAAATCCCGAACGCATTCAGGCCCCTTCTCTTGATAGAGATGCAGAATAGTCTCCGTGTCTGAGTTCGTCTTGAAGTGGTACTTGGAGGTGAGCTTCTCTCTCAAGTCTCGGAAGTTGTATACCTCACCGTTGCAGACGATACCCGCCCTGCCGCCGTTGGCTAGAATCGGTTGATGGCCGCCAGCTACGTCCACAATAGACAGTCTGGTCTGGCCGAACACCATGCCGTTGAGGCTGTGGATACCGCGGTCATTCGGCCCGCGGTGGGGCAACGCGTCCAGCATACGGTTGACCGTATCTACGTCTTGTCGTCCGAAACATCCTGCTATTCCACACATCTATAACCTTCCTTTCGTCTCTACCCATGTCTGACTGCGTTCGAGTCCTCTTCCCCTGCCTCGGTGCTGGTGAGGCTGTTGACGGGGGCCGTCTGTGACTGCCGGCTCACCGAGCCGGTGTAGGGGGCAATTCAGGTGGACCTGAACTTGTAGCCTATGTATCGCACCGTCTCAATGAAGCTGTCGCCGGAGCCTTCGATCTTGCTCCTCAGCCTTCTTATGTGAACGTCTACCGTCCTGTCGCCGCCATAGTAGTCATAGCCCCAGACGCGGTTGAGCAAAGCGTCGCGCGTGAACACCCGACCTTTGTTGGACGCCAGGAGCTTGAGCAGCTCGTATTCCCTGAAGGTCAGTGTCACGATCTCGCCGCGGAGCCGCACCTCGTAGCGGACCGGGTCTATCAGCAGGTCACCGCATTCGATGACCTCCTCCCCGTCGCTGCCGTTGCTGCGCTGCAGGACTCGCCTGGCTCGCAGCGCCACCTCGGATGCGTCCCAGGGCTCAACTACGAAATCGTCCGCGTCGGGAACGGCACCCGGGTCGTCGAGGGCATGTCGAGGCAGAAGGACGATGGTGGACACATCGACGAATGGTTCGTTTTCAGCCAGTTGTCGTATCGAAGGGTCCGGGGCCAAGCCATTCATGGCTACCAGCACCAGGTCCGGCGCCTGCCTGGCGACCCGTTCCAGCAAGCCCTCATCGTCGCGAGCCACGGAGCAAGCGAAGCCGTGCTGCGCCAGCGCCCGGCGCAGTCCTTCCATCTTCTCGGCCTCATGGCCTACGATAAGCACCTTCGACATAGTCATCCACCCGGCTTCGCCGTCTAGAAGTCGACGAAGCTTCTCAAGCTCCTCCAGTCGGCCACCCCACTCATAGAGTGGTTTCTCACCTCTATTCCCGCTTCCACCGCGGCAGCCACCGGGTTGAGTCCATGTTTGAGGACGAGCCCGACTCTGTCCGGGTCCACGGAAACCTCACATACCGGGGTGTTCACTCTGCCCATGACCGCCACGCCGTCGAGGCCAGCTTGCTTCAACCTCTCGACAGTCCTTTCCACAGCGGGTTCGCACGCGGCTGGCAGTTGCCACAACTCCGCCACTATCTCACCGTTGCCCGTTGCCGCGGCCGCTGCGGCGCTGGTCATCCTGCCTGCGATGAATACCTCGGCCGGGTCGAGAGAGCAGCCGCTGCAGTCGATCAACTCGGTGAAGCGGTGAGGCTTGCCGTCGCGGAGTTCGAGGAGACCGGTGAAGCTTGGATGCAACGGGACCCCCGCCCTGATGAGGACACCGGCAATGGCGATACTCGACACGGTCGACAGGCCTGCCTTTCCCGGAGGCACCGTCATTCCCGCCAAGCGGTCTGCCTCCAATGCCTGCAGTACCAGGTCGCTCACGCACAGCCCAGCGGCGAAGACCGGTCTCATGGCCTTGAGGGCATCGGCGTAGTCCTCCTTGTGGAAGAGAGACGTGTTCAGGGGGACCTCTCCGCTGCAAGAGTCCAGGTCGAGCGATGTGAAATACGCCAGTGTCTCTATCCTCGAGGTGACGGAGCCGACCCGGTCACCGACCAGGGCGCTCCTCAGTTCGTCAACTCCGACCTCAGTGATCTCTCTACCGTCCCTTCTCCCCACCAGTCGTGTCAGCCCACGTTCGTCCATCAGCCTGAGGTGGTATCTCACGCCCCTCTCGCCCAGTTGGACGCCCAGGTCCTCCAGCCGACCGGCTATTACCCTGGCGCCGACTGGCTCCGCGGAGTTGCGAAGCACCGTCAGGATGGCCATCAGCTTCCTTTCCGTATCTCGGTTTTCTTGCCTCAACATCGCCAACCCTCATCTAGTATGCGTAGAGCCTGCCGTAGGGCCTCAACCAGAGCGGGAAGAGCTTCACGAACCTGTGCCTCAGTATTGCCGCGGCGTCGTATTCGAAATGCTGGGCGAACTCATGGACATACTGCCGGATGACGGTGAGGTCCTGCTCGTCCGGTTTGGCCAGTCCCACCTCTTTGCCAAGCTGATAGTCCTCCACCTGCCCCCTCACATAGATGACGCCGCCGTGCATCCCCGTGCCGATGAACTTGGCTTTGTGACGCCCTCCCTGACCCAGGTCGAGGCCGAGGAGAATCACGATTCCGCCCGCCATATACTCCCCGAAGAAGTCCTGAGCGGTACCACCTATGACCAGCACTGGCTTCTTGTCCTTGTATTCCTTCATGTGAATGCCGGCCCGGTAGCCGACGTCCTCTTTGATGAATATCTTCCCCCCGCGTGCCGACAGACCGACGATGTCGCCAGCGTGGCCGTGAACGATGATTTCACCATCATTCATGGTGTTGCCGCAGCCGTCCTGGGCATTGCCACGAACAATGATGGTCGGACCGTTCATGAACGCTCCCAGGTCATTGCCGGGGGTACCGTTTATCTCGATCTCCACCGGCCTGTCCAGGTCCGTACCGATGTACCTCTGACCGTACACATTGGTAAGCAGGATGCGGTCCGTGCCGTTGGCGACGACATCCCTCAGTCGCGCATTGAGCTCACGGAAGGTCAGTCCATAGGCGTCTATCTGCACCCCGCCATCGACCCTGCGTTCGCGTACTTGTACTGCCATTCTCAACCCCCTGCCATTCGTACTCCCAGTATCTCAAGCTCGGTGTCGCTCAGTCCCACGCCTCTCAGGTGCAAGCGGTTCCCCCGCAGGCTCTCCAGCGCGTTCACGCCCAGGCCGCCCAGTATTTCCTTGAGCTCCAGGTTCCACGCGCGGAGCAGATTGGCCAGCCTTCTGGCTCCGATGTCCGGGTTGATGCGCTTGGTCAACCTCAGGTCGGTGGTGCAGATGCCCCATGCGCACTTCCCGGTATGGCATTGCTGACAGAGACGGCAACCCAGTGCCACGAGCGCCGCCGTCCCGATGTACACAGCGTCGGCTCCCAGGGCAACCGCTTTGGCGACATCTCCGCTGTTGCGGATGCCTCCGGCGACGACGATGGAGGCCTGATTGCGAATGCCTTCCTGCCTCAGCCGGTCGTCCACCGAGGCCAGCGCCATCTCGATGGGTATGCCCACGTTGTCGCGGATGATCTTGGGCGCCGCACCGGTAGACCCGCGCAGGCCGTCAAGGGCGATGATGTCGGCCCCAGCCCGCACCATGCCGCTGGCGATGGCCGCCGAGTTGTGCACCGCCGCTATCTTCACCGCTATCGGTTTGGTGTAGTTGGTGGCCTCCTTCACGGCGTGAATCAGTTGCGCCAGGTCCTCGATGGAGTAGATGTCGTGCTGTGGAGCAGGGGACAGGGCATCCGTTCCCTGCGGGATCATGCGAGTCATTGACACCTCGGCGCTCACCTTCTCGCCTGGCAGGTGTCCCCCGATGCCGGGCTTCGCCCCCTGACCGATCTTGATCTCGATGACGCTGCCTGCGTCGAGGTACTCAGGGTGCACGCCGAATCGCCCCGACGCTACCTGAACGATGGTTCTGTAGCCGTATTTATATAGCTTCTGGTGAAGGCCTCCCTCACCGGTATTCCACAACGTGCCTGCCTCGACTGCCGCCCGCGCCAGCGACTCATGAACGTTCAGGCTCACTGCGCCGTAGGACATGGCGGAGAACATCACGGGCACCTCGAGCCTGACCTGTGGAGCGAGCCGCGTCTTCAACGTCCCGCGATTCTCATCCAGCTCCACCCTGTCTGGCTTCCGACCAAGGTAGGTGGTCAACTCCATGGGCTCGCGTAGAGGGTCAATCGACGGATTGGTGACCTGGCTGGCGTTGAGCACCAGGTGGTCCCAGTAGATGCGATACCCCCGGTCATTCCCCATGCCGGTGAGAAGCACCCCGCCGGTCTCCGCCTGCTTGATGGTGTCTTCGATGATGTCCCGTTTCCAGTTGCAGTTGTCTCTATATTCGAGAGGGTGCTTGCGTACGTTCAGGGCATTGGTGGGACAGAACACGACACAGCGATGGCAGCCCACGCACCTTTCCTCCAGGCTCCTCACCTCATCATCCAGCGGATCGTAGTAGTGGACATCGAAGGAGCACTGGTCGACGCATACCTGGCACTGGATGCAGCGCGCTGCATCTCGTTCAACGATGAATCTTGGTGGCAAATAGGTCTTCATGGCAACCCTACCTCCGCACCGGTATTCCCCTGTCGCCGAGGAACTCCTTGGCCTGTGCGATGGAGTAAACGCCGTAGTGGAAGATGCTCGCGGCGAGGACGGCGTCGGCCTTGCCGTCGACGAGGGCCTGGTAGAGATGCTGGAGGCTTCCGGCGCCGCCGCTGGCGATCACCGGCACGGCACTTGCCTCACTGATGGCGCGCGTCAGCGCCAGGTCGTATCCGGCCCGCTGTCCGTCGGCGTCCCAACTGGTAAGCAGCAGCTCGCCGGCCCCGAGGTCCACGGCCCGTCCGGCCCACTCCAACGCGTCGACGCCGGTCGGTTTCCTTCCGCCATGGGTCAGCACCTCCCACCTGGGACTGCCGTCGCCGCCGATTCGTCTCGCGTCGATGGCCACGACGATGCACTGACAGCCGAACCTCGTCGCCGCATCGGTGACAAGCTGAGGATTCGTAACCGCAGCGGTGTTGATCGCCACCTTGTCGGCTCCCGACTCCAGCATGTGGTGCACGTCACCAACACTGCGAAGCCCGCCTCCGACGGTAAGGGGTATGAACACCTGTTCCGACACACGCTCAACGACGTTGGCCGTGGTGTCTCGAGCTTCAGGCGTGGCGCCAATGTCCAGGAATACCAGCTCGTCGGCCCCCTCGGCGTAGTAGAAGGCGGCAAGCTCCACCGGGTCGCCAGCGTCTCGAAGGTCGGTGAAGCTGGTACCCTTCACCACTCGCCCGGCGGTGACATCGAGGCACGGTATGATTCGCTTAGTCAGCATGACCGCCTGTTCCTCCTGCAACTGCCACTCTGTCCGCCCCGAGCGGGCTGCTGAGACTCCCGACTATGGGCTCGCCACCCATGGGAATCCACGCCCGGTCCAGGTCAGGGCATACCAGACGAATGGCCGACTCCTCGGACGCAAGGTAGAGCATGGGGCCCTTTGTGCCTGCCGTCAGAGGGCGCAGCCTGATGCGGTCGGTAAGGCCGATCATCTCGCCCTGGTGCGCGATGATTATGGTGAACGGGCCATTCATCAGCAGACTCCCATATACCTGTCGCAAGGTGACAAAGAGCTTTCGCTCCTTCTCCAGGCACCGCTCCATGTCGGTCCAGAACGGCGGTGCGAACACCTTGGCCACCATGTCTACCGGGAGACCGTGGCGGCGCACCAGAAGGTCGACGCCGTATGCCAGCACTTCGGTGTCGGTTTGCATGGTGCAGTGGTACCCGTACTCCTCCAGGAAACGCTTGTTGATGCCGTAGGATGAGATCTCCCCGTTGTGCACCACGGTCCAGTCCAGGATGTTGAAGGGGTGGGCCCCACCCCACCAGCCTGGGCTGTTGGTGGGGAACCTCCCGTGCGCGGTCCACAGATAGCCCTCGTACTGGTCGAGGCAGAAGTACTCGGCTATCTCCTCAGGGTATCCAACGCCCTTGAACACCGCCATGTTCTTGCCGCTGGAGAAGACGAACGAGTCACTGATGTCTGCGTTGATCTCCATGACCCTTCCAACGACGTAGTCATCCTCCGACTGAAAACCGCGTTCATGCGGGTCTACATCGAGGAAATAGCGATACACCATCGGCGGGTTCTTGATAACCGGTATTGGCTGCGTTGGAACCTCCTCGCCAGCTACGACGTGGAATGTACGCTCAAGGAAGGACTCCACCTCCGACTTCGCCTCTAGTGAAAGGTACATAATATGGAAGGCGTACTGCTCGGCATACCGTGGATAGAGGCCGTAGATGGCGAAGCCGCCTCCCAGTCCATTCCCGCGGAAATGCATGTTGGCGATGGCCTGGATGACCCCCTTGCCGGAGAAGCGCCTCCCCGTGGTGTCCATGGCACCGAACAGGGAACAGGCGTCTATCACCTTCGCGTCGTGGTGTGGGTTGTTCACCTTGCTGAGCTCTCTCATGTCCACGCTCCATACGGCTGGCTACTCGCCACTCACGTACTCCTCTGGATGTTGACGTTCGGTCTCTTCCGCCACCGGTCTCCCCGCCGGCGCAGTCAATCGCCCTTCCCACCGGGCGCGGGGCAGCGTAATCAGGCCGAAGTCGTCGGCGAGAAGCTCCTCTTCGAGCCCTTGCAGGGGCACTGCCTCTCGAATGAGACTGCACAGGATGCCCGACCGCTCTATGTCGCCTATGCATATCATTCCAACGACACAATCGTCCTTGAGAACCACACTCCGATACTGACTGTCGCTATGCCTGCTGAGGACCTGGTAGCCGTTGTCCTCCGGCGGCACCGTAAGGCCTGCCGCGGCGATGTCCAGTCCGAAATAGTTGAGGGAGTTCATGGGTGTGCTGCCGGGATACTCCGTCTCGATCCCAGCCATGTTGTGTCCTGCGGTCATGCCGCCTATGTAGGCATTTGGCCAGGTGGGAGCGACCCGATGCGTCCCGTACACGACGTCATGCGCTTCGACCACATCTCCGCAGGCGTAGACGTCCGGGCGGTTCGTCGCCATGGTGCGGTCCACCAGTATCCCCCGATTCACCTTGATGCCGGTGCCCTCGATTAAATCGAGGCGCGGAGTCACCCCAACAGCCACCACGACGAGACTGCAGGGCACCATGTCGACGCTGTCCAATATCACCCCGCTCACTGCCTCCCTGCCTAGGATGTCGGCGACGGTGCACCCGTTGAGGATGGTAACACCCGCCCTCCGCAGCACCTCCTCAGCGATGAGCGAGGCCCGCTCATCGAGGATGGTGTTGAGGATCCTGCTCTCCTTTTCGACCACCGACACCCTCACTCCACGCTTGACCAGGGCCTCAGTCACGCTCACGCCAATCAGCCCACCACCGACTACTACTGCTTCCTCGGCACATTCCAGGTAGGAGTCGAGCGCCTTGGCGTCGTCCAGGGTGTTGAAGGTGAAGACCCCTCGTTTGTCCTTTCCCTCGATGTGCGGCACGATGGCGGCGCCACCCGTCGCTATCAGGAGCTTCTCCCACATGATGCGCCGCCCGTTCGCCAGTTCGGCCGTGTGGTCTTCCGTCGACACTCTTGCTACTCTGACGCCCAGCAGGGTGGTGACGCTGTTCCGCCGGTAGAAGTCTGGAGTGCGGAAGAGCATCCCCTCTAGGGTTCGCTCCCTGGCCAGATACTTGGATATGAGGGGGCGGGAGTAAACCGGATAGGACTCATCGGAGACAATGGCGATGGAGCCGGTCCGGTCTATCTCACGGATGGCTTCGACAGCGCCGATGCCGCCGGCCGAGTTCCCGATTATCAGATACTTCGCTTGGACTATGCCTTGCCGCGCCATAGCTGCTTCCTCGTCATCCTATTCCCGCCATACTCAGGAAGTTGGCGTACATTCTCAGGCCATGCTCACCGCTCTTTTCGGGGTGGAACTGGGTTCCCACCAGCGTGCCGTCGATGAGCACGCTGCACAGCGACACCCCATACTCCGTTGTACCGGCAACGGTGGTACCATTCTCGGGACGGGCGTAGTAGCTGTGCACGAAATAGAAGTACGATTCGTCGGGGATGCCGGCGAAGATGGGATGGGAGATCCGCTGTTTCACCTGGTTCCATCCTATTTGAGGCACCTTGAGCCCGGGCGGGAGTTTAGTCACCATTCCCGGAGTGATCCCGAGGCATTCATGCCAGCCCCCTTCCTCTGTGCCGGAGAGCAGCACCTGCATCCCGATGCAGACGGCGAAAAGGGGCCCGCCCTCGGCGACGCGACGACGTATTGCCTCAGCCATTCCCGACTCCGAGAGACGCCGCATCGTATCGCCGGCCGCTCCAACGCCTGGGAAGACAACCGCCTTCGCCCCGAGCACGTAGCGTGGATCGCTCGTTACCGTCGCGTGGTGTCCCAGGCTGGCCAGGGCGTTGGTGACGCTGCGCACATTCCCCGCTCCGTAGTCGACCACGGCAATCACTGGCTCAAGCCCTCCTCCACCAGCATCAATGCTTCATTGGGACAATTGGCGACGCACACGGGCACGCTATGTTCAGGACAGAGGTCGCACTTGGCCACCACATGGTTCCCCGTGTCTCTTGTCAGGGCGCCGTACGGGCAGGCCACGATGCAGGTCCAGCAACCGACGCACCTCTCCGGGTCGACGGTCACCAGCCCGGTGACAGCGTCTTTCCGCATGGCCCCGGTCAGACAGGAGTAGACGCACCACGGCTCATCGCACTGCCGGCATTGGACGGAAAAGGACATCTCTCCCAGCCTCTCCACCCGCACACGGGCGACCGGCCGGGGAGTCTCTCTCTTGAATGCCTTGACGATGTCCTTGGTGTGCGAGTGCTCGGTCACACAGTAGACCCGGCACAGGCCACAGCCCATGCAGACCTCTTCCTTCACATACACCCTGCGCATTCTCTTGCCTCGGTATACGGCAGGCGGTGACCGCTTGCCGTATACCGCATGCTACCATGCCTGCCACGGTTTGTCAATACCCCAGCCTTGCGGGAGGCGCAAATAGAAGTGGCCAAACATACTCTGGCTGACCCGCGTTGCCGGGGAGACAGCGGCAAGATAGGGCAAGATTGTGGCCGCTGGGCTGAAGCATGCGGCGCAAGTGGCTCCGAGGGAAGACGGATTCGATGGAGAGTCGTGGCAGGTGCTTGGCGGGCGTCTTGACAGATGGCGACCAGAGGCCTTAGCATAGCGCCGCAGCCGATACGCATGATTTGGACGGGGGAGTCCGCTGAATGAGTGCTTTGCTGGATGAACTCAAGGAATACATCGGCGCCGAATCGAAGCCGGTGGTGTACTCCATCGACGCGGGCGCTATCAAGTTCTTCGCCGAGTCCCTGATGGACCCCGACCCGCTCTACTGGGACGAAGACTACGCCAAGACCACGCAGCATGGGCGAGTCGTGGCCCCGCCCACCTTCTACGGCGGGGCAACCGGCGCACGCACCATGAAATCGGACGACCCGCGAATGATCTCAGCGGTGTACGTTCCTGTGCCGCCGCGTTGGCTAGGCCTGTATGCCGGGGACGACTTCGAGTTCTTCGCGCCCATCGAGCCGGGTGATACGCTGACCTGCCGTGAGAGAGTGGTTGACATCTACGAGAGGCAGGGGCGCTCCGGTCATCTCATCTTCGTCGTCAGAGAGAAGGGCTTCACCAATCAGCATGGCCACCTGGTGCTGGTGCGACGGGGGACCATAGTGTATCGTGGGCCGGCGCCCGAGGAGGAAGGCGATTAGCGGGAGATTGAGAGCCCAGGACGTGAGCGAGGGGCTGGAGCTGCCGGTCCTGGCCAAGGGGCCGGTCAGGGTGCGCCACCTGGCCATGTTCGCCACGGCCACCTCGGAGTTCGCCGACATCCACTACGACCGTGACTACGCCCAGTCGATGGGCCTTCCCGACGTCATCATTCAGGGGTACTACAAGACCGCGACCATCGCCCAGATGCTCAAGGACTGGGCGGGCGACGGCAGCGCTCTCAGGCGGCTCACCGTGCAGCATCGTGGCATGGACGTGGCCGGCAACACCCTGACCGTCGCGGGAAAGGTGCTCAAGGTCTCTGAGGAACCCGATGGCAAGCGCGTCGAATGTGAGGTGTGGGTGGACAACCAGCACGGCCAGCGGACCGCCACCGGGAAAGCTATCCTGCTTCTTCCCTGACTTGATGCCGACGCCTGGCTCGCTTGACATGGGGAGTCTCCTGGTGCTATAAGTCCGCTCGCCCGTATGCTCCTGGGCGCCTGGTCCCGTGAGAGTGTCCCCAGGGGGTCTGCAAATCTCTGAAGCCGGACTGTCTCTTCAATGCCTGGTGCATTGGGCCGAAGCGGTCCGGCTTCTCCATGTCGGGTGCGAAACGAAGGCGGCGAGGCACAGCGCCTGGCTGGTTGCCGGCCAAGGGCCCGCTGCTGAGGAAATCATAGGGCAAACGTGGAGGTGAACGATGGACATAGAGGAACTGAAAGCGGCGGTTACCGGTGAGGTGGATGCACTGCGTGCGGAGCTGGTCGAGCTCAGCCTCCGGATTCATCAGAACCCTGAGGTGGCCTTCGAGGAGGTGAAGGCTTCCGCCTGGCTGGCTGAGTACCTGGAGGGGCACGGGTTTGAGGTTCAGAAGGGGATTTGCCAGTTGCCCACGGCCTTCAGGGCGACCTACGGTTCGGGCAAGCCGGTGATCGCCTTGCTCGCCGAGTATGATGCTCTGCCCGAGGTTGGACATGGCTGCGGGCACAACATCATCGGTACTGCCGCTGCCGGGGCGGGATGTGCCGCCCGCAAAGCCGTTGACGCGCTTGGCGGAACGGTCATGGTGGTTGGCACCCCGGCCGAGGAAGCGTACGGCGGGAAGGTGTTTCTGGTGGAAAGGGGTGCCTTCGCGGGTGTGGATGCGGCTATGATAGTGCACCCCCATGTGGTGGACAGGGCCAGCACGCGAACGCTGGCCCTGATACGCCTCGAGGTCGAGTTCTTCGGCAAGGCGGCTCATGCCGCCAGCGACCCCCACCGGGGCATCAACGCGCTGGAGGCCCTTATCCAGGCCTACAACGGAATCAACTCCCTCAGACAGCACATCAGGGAGCGGGACCGCGTCCACGGCGTCATCACTCATGGCGGGGAGGCCGCCAATATCGTCCCGGCCTATTCGGCCGGGGTCTTCTTCGTGCGTGCTGAATCGGAGGCCGGGCTCAACGAACTGAGGGAGAGGGTGTTGAACTGCTTCAAGGCAGCCTCTCTGGCCACCGGCGCCCGCCTGGAGTACAACTGGTCGTCATACTACGCGCCCTTGATACCGAACGCTGCCCTTGCGGAGCTGTTTGCCGTGAACATGGGGACCCTGGGGCGCACCGTCCTGCCGCCCATGCGGCGGGGGCTGGGGAGCAGCGATATGGGCAATGTCAGCGCTCTCGTTCCCGCGATTCATCCGGCGGTGGCTATCGCGCCTCGGGATGTTACCGCCCACTCACCGGAGTTCGCCCGGGCTGCCGCCTCGGAAGAGGGACATCGCGGGCTCGTCGACGGCGCCAAGGCGATGGCGATGACGGTGGTTGACCTGCTCGCCCGGCCGGAGGCGATGCAAAAGGTGAAGGAGGAGTTCGCCGGCGACAACCGCGCAGGTGAAGGGGCTGGAGCGGCAGGGTGACGCTGGCGGCAGGCCATTGTGCGGAACCGGGCGCTGACCGGCACCTGCGCCGCACGTCTGAACTTACGTCTTGACGTCCGATTTGGCCCGCTATATCATGGTGACGGCAAGACGCCCGCCGAGCAGGACATGGCAAGAGGGATGTCTCCGCGGTGAGCGGTTCCTTGCCGGCTTCGAAACGAGCGGGTGTAACTCAGGGGTAGAGTTCCTGCTTCCCAAGCAGGCTGTCGTGGGTTCGAATCCCATCGCCCGCTCCATTCTTCTGTCCTCTTGCTTCCCACCTTGCCTAGTTCGTGGCGTCTTGCGCTTTGCTTTCGTCCCGGCCAACGGCCGGTCCCACTGCAGGCAGGGGCTTCTCCTTCCACGAACTCCACCACAGGACTCGCAGGTAGCGGCCCTCGGCGTATCGGACGTTGCCTGTGCTGGATTCCGCAGTCAATGGGGCGACGTTTCTCCTGGCGATGGCCCATTTGTCCTTCACAATCCCCTTCTGGAGCCAGTATTCAACCATCTTGAGGGTGTTGTACCGGTAGAGCCCCATTCTCCTGTATTCCGGGCTGGTCCAGGAGCCTCCGGCCCATGCCTCGCCGTTGGCGAAGTCCACCCTGGCGGGAGGCTCGTTCAGGCTGTCCTTGGCCTGCTGCGTGGTGCAGAGCCACCCTATGTTCACAAGCTCATGCCCAACAAAGACGCAGAACGCTACCGCCCCCTCGTTCAGCCGTCTCCTTGCTTCGGCGACAGACTCCGTGAACTGGAACCCCTCAGCTTCAAGCGCATCGGCCTCTTCGTTGCCGCAGACCACCTTGAAGGACAAGCCGTCCACCCCGGGCACGAAATCGGTATCGGTGCCCCTGCTGTGACGGCTGCCATCGTTCTCGTACAGGTAGTAGGTCTCGTACCAGAACAGCCGTCCCGTTGCGTATGTAACTGCCCGCCTGGCCAGGGCCAGGAGCCCTTCAGTTCGATAGACCAGTGCGGCTCTTCGGGCCAGCTCCGTCAGTCTGTTCACGGCACCTTGCGGTCTCCTCCTGCCGCTGCGTCGACATCGGGCAGGGGCCTCTCCTTCCACGACTTCCACCACAGGATTCTGAGGTAGCGGCCCTCGGCGAAGGCCGAGGGTTGGAAGTCTGCGCGACCACTGAATGCGAGGACGTTCTGCCTGGCAATGACGCCCCGCCTTGCCTTGACTCCGCTATCGCGGAGGAACTCTATCCTCTTGAGTCTGCTGTAGCTGCGGAGTCCCTTTCGCCGGTACTTCGGATTGCTCCACAGTCCCCCCGAGCATATCTCGTCTTTCTCGTAGTCGACCGGGTACGGAGGCTCGCCCAGGCTTCTCTGGGCGTCTCTGTTCGGGGCGTGCCACGTTATGCTGGCCAGCTCCTGTCCCACAAAGAGGCAGAACGCTGTTGCCCCTTTCTCCAGGTTCCTTCTGGCGTTGGCCACCTGCGAGCGAAACGGGAAACCCTGAGCCTCCAGCTCGTCTGCCTCCTCATTGCTGGAGACAATACGGAAAGCAAGGCCCTCGATTCCGGGCACGAAATCAGCTTCTACGGCTTCTGCCAGGTCTTCAATGTACTCTCTATATACGTAGTAGCTCCGGCAGAAGAAGAAAGGCCCAACCGCTCCGCCGTCCAGCATTGCTCGAGCGTTGGGGACCTGGGAGCGGAACTCTAACCCTTCAGCCTCCATCTCGCTGGCCTGCTGGTTGGAGGATACAAAGCGCTCTGTGATATCGGCAATGCGGGGCAGGAAGTCGGCCTCATTAAAGTGGCGCATGCTCCCTTCTGGCTCCGCGTACAGCCAGTAGCCTCTATGCTCCAGAATGCAGAATGCGAGGAATGAGAAGGCGCGCTGCAGCAGGCGCACGAGTCCCTCAGTGCGACGGACGCGGCTGGCTTCTCTGTATAGGTCAGCTATGCGGCTCATCACTCTGCCTGACTGCCTCCTGTTCCGAAGTGCTCAGCGGCCTCTCTTTCCACGACTTCCACCGCAGGATTCTCAAGTAGCGCCCTTCCGCGTAGACGGTCGGTCTGAACCTGTCATTTGCCTTCAGAGATGCGGCATTGTCCTTGCCGATTGCCCCGCGCATCGTGGCTATGCCCCTGTCCAGCAGGAACTGGCGTATGTGCAGGCCCATATACAGGTTGAGGCGTTTCCGCCTGTGTTCTTGCTTGGTCAGAACAGCTCCGCACAAGGCCTCGCCCTTTGTGAAGTCCGTCCGTACCGGTGGCTCGCTGAGGGTCTCCACCGCCTCCTGACTCATTGCCACCCACGCTATGCTGGCGAACTCACCCCCAACGAAGACGACGAAGGCTGCCGCCTCTTTGCCGAGCCTTTCCCTCGCATTGGAAATCTGGGAGCGAAACTCAAGGCCCTGAGTCTCCAGCTCATCAGCCTCCGCGTTGGTGGAGACTATCTTTAGGGAGCAGTCTTCGGCCCTGGGCATCAAGTCAGCCGTGTCCATATGTCTGATGTTCTCTGTGGCATGATCAACCAGCACGTACGTTCTACGCTCGAAGAGGCAGTACGTGAAGCCGGCAGGGGCTCGTCTCAGCGGCTGAGCAAGTCCTTCGGTCTGGTAGATGCGCTTTGCCCTCTGCAACAGGCCTCTCATAGCGTGCACATCCCTAGCGTGGGGGCAGCGGCCTCTCCCTCCACGACTTCCACCACAAGATTCTCAGGTAGCGGCCTTCGGCGTAGGGGGCTGGACCGTACAGACGGTGCGCCTTCTGGGCAACTAGGTTCTGCTTGGCAATGGCGCCACGGCTGATTGCGATGCCTCTGTCCCTCATGAACTGCATCCTCTTGAAGGTATTCCATCTGTGGAGGCCAAGGCCGCGGTACTTGGGGTTGGTCCACACGCCTGCCCTCATTGCTTCCCCGTTGCCGAAGTTGACCTTGCAGGGTGGCTCGGCAAACGCGCCGCAAGCTTCTTCACTCATGACGACCCACCCGATGTGGGCCAGCTCTTCGTCGACGAAGGTGCAGAGTGCCACCGCGCCTTTGTCCAGTGCCTCTCTGGCATTCCCCATGTACGAGCGGAGCTCCAGTCCTGTGACCTCCAATCTGTCGGCCGCCTCATTGGATGAGACTACATGGAATGTGAGATTACGAATCGCAGGCAGCACGTCGGCTTCGTTCACCTCCAACACAGAGTCTGTACTGTGCTCATAGAGATAGTAGACGCGGTGCTCGAACAGGCAGTAGGTGAGGAAGCCACGGGCTCGCCGCAGCAGAGAGGCCACGCCCTCGCGCTGGCGGATATGCCTGGACCTTCTCCATAGTCCAATCAGCCCGTGCACATTTGGCCCCCGGTCAAAGGCTTCTCTTTCCACGACTTCCACCACAGGACTCGCAGGTAGCGGCCCTCGGCGAAAGGGCCCGGAAGGAACTGGGGTCGGCTTCTGTGCGCGGCGATGTTGTCCCTGGCAATCGCGGTTCGGGTCGTCTGGATTCCCCTGCTGAGCAGGAATTCGAGGGTCTTAAAGCTGCTGTAGCGGCGAAGCCCCATTCGCCGGTACTTCGGATTGGTCCACAGACCTCCCGACCAGGCCTCTTCCCTTGAGAAGTCGACCGAATAGGGCGGCTGTCCCATGGCATCGCATGCCTGCTGACTCAAAGCGACCCACTCTATGCAGGCGAGTTCCCGTCCGACGAAGGTGCAGAGCGCCACAGCCCCTTTGTCCAGCCTCTCTCGCCCATTGGGAACCTGGGAGCGGAACTCGAGCCCTCGCGCCGCCAAATCGTCCGCCTCCTGGTTCGACGAGACCGCCTTTGAGGTGTGATTGCCGACCCTGGGCATGAGGTCAGCCTCGTTCGGCGGTTGGAGCTTCTCCAGTGGGTCGACATAGATGAGGTAGCTGCGGCGAAAGAAGAGGAGCCCAACCGCGAATGCCAAAGCCCGCCTGAGCAGCGGCAGGAATCCGTCGCTCAGGTACACCTGCTTCGATCTCGTCACCAGGGCGGGCATTCTCTGAATTCCAATGCGGTGCTGCGCCGCGAGCATGAAGGACTGGCCAGATTCAGCGGGCACTGCGGTATTGTAGCACTGCGGAGGAGGCAACAACAAAGGGACAGGCCACAGGCATTGAAGCACTATGGAGAAGTGCGCCGGCACAAGCATCATGGTGTAACTCGGCGTGGGGTCGCCTGCCTTCGCTCTGTGAGATCTCTGCAACGCTGCGCGGACCGGGGGAAGGCACGGTACGGCTTCCCCACACTCAGCCGATGTATGAAGCCAGGCGCTGCTGGAGCATCTGCTTCGGCTGTGCTCCTACCATCTGGTCCACAAGCTGCCAGTCCTTGAATACGAGCAGGGTCGGTATCGACATGATGTTGTATTTGGCCGCTACCGACTGATTACGGTCCACATCGAGCTTGCCGAAGGCGATAGTGCCGTGGTACTCCCTGGCCAGCTCCTCGATTATCGGGGCCACCATACGGCAGGGGGCGCACCACTCCGCCCAACAGTCAACCACCAGTACGCGGTGCTTGCGCACCGCTTCGTCGAAATTGTCGGCGGTCAACTCGATTACCATGCCATCCCCTTCCTCCTCGACCGCTGCTTCAGCCTCCTCTTCCTCAAGAAGACGTACCGTCAATCTGCCGGCACCCACGTCATCAAAGGCTATCCGGGATTCCTTCTCCTTGAAGGAGCCCTTCAGCCTGGCCTGTGCCTCCTGAAGGAGGAACTGCTTGTCCTGGTCTTCGTATTGCTTCAACCGTTCATACAGCCCTTCAGGATCGACCGCACCTCCGAAGAAGTCAGCAAGAAGGGAGTCCAGGTTGCTCAATTCCTTCATTCTGGCTTTCTCGTCGGGGCTGGCGTCTCCGATCCTGGCCAGCTTCTCTCTAACCAACGGCGGTAGATCGTCTTGCCACTCTGCCATTTTGGCCACTCTCCTTGGTGGAGTCAGAACAGTGTCAGATAGACCTTTCCATCCTCCTTTGTCCCGCGGATGAGCTCGCAGTGTCTGAGGATGGCCGCCTGATTCTGAATCTCGGAAGGAGAAAGGCGGAAATGCTCCATCAGTTCCTCACCGGTTACCTTCCCCCGACTCTTGATGAACTCGTAGATGGCCTGCTGCAGTTCGGTCAGGCCCTCAGCGCCGGTTTGCCCGGCGGTCTCGCGACTTCGCGTGGCGATGTATACTGCCCACGGGTCGCAGGCCTTCGACGGGTAGGCGGCCTCTATGTAGCAGTCCTCGCACAGCGTCTCACCTCTGAGGACACGGCCTTCGTCGTCGGCCAGTTCCTGCCTGCAACGGTCGCACTTCATAACACTACTCCCCTCCAAGGCTCCGGGCCTTTCGCCACAGCATGTGTTCTGAGTGGAAGCCTGCTATACCTGGCCGTTCCATTCTACCGCAGGGGTGGGAAAGCCTCAAGAGGATGGGGGCAGAAAGAAGTCTGGCGCCGCGAACTCATCTGGCGATGAGTCGCGGCGCCAGCGGCAATCCCTCGCGCGGTTGACAGGAGACTCCCCGGTTCGTAAGGGTTCAACTGGCCGCGCCTGGGGCGCCGTACTTCATGGTGTTCAAACTAGATGTGCAGTGGGCACACTCATATACTGAGGCACCTCTGGACACAGAGATGCCTGGTTGACACGGGAATCGGGGTCACCCTCAACGCCGATGACCTCCCCTTCCTGCACTGCCATGATGATGCCGCATTGCACCCCACAGTAGGGGTAGATGGCGGTTATCTCTCTGGTCTTGTTGTGCAGCGGCATGCTGGGTGCTGGAGAAGCGGAGGCGAGAAACCTGGTGGGCCCGGCAAATCCGCTGAAGAGGAGTAGCCCGCAAGCACCGGTGCGTGACGGCTTGAGGGGATCGCTTCGGCCAACCTTCAGCGCTCCGTTCCTCCTTTCGGACCAACCCACATACCAGTCCGTGAGGCTACGCCTCGGGCCTGTTTTGTGGTAGAATGAGGTGCAAAGTAGGCTATCACCGATTATACCGTATAGGGGTATGGTATAGCAACCCCCAGGCAAGTCAAAGGCGGAGGACGTAATGCCTCAAGAGAGTGCATCGCAAGAGGCGCTTCTCAAGCGCTTGAAGAGGATTGAAGGGCAGGTGCGGGGGATTCAGAAGATGATCGCCGATGGCCGTGACTGTGAGAGCCTCATAACCCAGTTGGCGGCTGTGCGGTCGGCCATCGACAGTGCCGGAGCTCTGGTGCTGAACAACTACATGAGGATCTGTTTCCCCGCGGGAACCAAGTCCGAGTCTACCAGTGTCGACTCCCTGGCCCGTGCTGTGTCGATATGGGGCAGGGTACATGTCGGCGACAGCGGCCGCTAGGCCGCAATCGCGTGGTGGCATGTTGGTTCGGGACGTTCGCCGTGCCGGTCGCTCCTCAACCCAAGGTCTTGACGTTTCAACTGTTCCCGTTCTCGGTAAGAAGCGCTACAGGTTGCACCCTGGGTGCGTATCTTCAAATGCAGCCCGCCCGGGCTCCAGTTCCTTTACCCCCCTCGGCCTCTGAAGATGAGTTGACATAACTATATCAACGGCGAAGTCAGCGTGCTTCAGAAACGCCGCTGGCGGCCCCTATCTCAAGCCGTGCTCTGGAGAGACCGCTAGACACTTCCTGGAAGGCTTTGACCTCTATGGCAAAGGCCAACTAGCCTTCCTCATCGAACCACGCAGCGAACTCGGAAGCCGGCGAATCGAAGTCCACTATGGCGCGTTTGACCCAGGGCGCAATAGTGGGCTAGCCGAGACCGGCCTGTTCGATGATGTCAGGCACGAGTTCATCCCACCCTAGAGGCATGATGTGCACGCCCTGGCACAGCGGCTTCAGTTCTCGGATGAGCCGTGCTGATATCTGCACAGATTTCTTCTTGCGGTCCTCCTTGGGTGTGTCCGCCATCTCCTGAACTAGAGCATCGGGGACATGGATACCGGCCACGTTCTCATTCATATATCGAGCCATGGCGGCACTCTTCAGTACCACTATACCGGCGATAATCGGCACTTTGAATGTACTTGCCTGGTTCACAAAGGCTTCGAATTTGTCTGGCTCGTAGATGGCCTGGGTCTGGAAGAACCTGGCTCCAGCATTGATCTTCTTTTCCATCTTGATGATCTGCGGCTCAAGCGGGTCCGCAGCCGGGGTTACCACCGCCCCGGTGAACAGGTCGGGCTTGCCGTCGAGGTCATGACCAGCCAGGTCATGCCCCTCGTTTAGCATGTTCGCTGCTTTGAGGAGTTGCACGGAATCGAGGTCGTAGACTGGTTTCGCCTCTCTGTCGTCACCCAGGACCGGGTGATCGCCAGTGAGGCACAAGACATTCTTGATACCCAATGCCCACGCACTCAGGAGGTCCGACTGCAGTGCAAGCCGGTTCCGGTCGCGGCAGGTGAGCTGGTACACCGGTTCCAGGCCCCGCTCCACCAGTTTGGCGGATACGGCCAGTGACCCTATGCGCATCACTGCACTCTGCAGGTCGGTAACGTTGATGGCAACAACCTTGCCTCGCAGGTGCTCCGCGTCATGCAGGCATGTCTCTATGTCAACGCCTTTGGGCGGTCCCACTTCTCCAGTGATCACGAATTTCTTGCCTTCAAGGGCGTCTTTCAGGTTGCTCAATTGTGGCTCCTTTCTCGACAGTTGGCTTGGCTAGTCCTTGTTGGTGACCATGTGGTCGCCGCTGAGGGACTTGAAGGTCGCGTCTCCGGCGTGAACGACAAGAGAGCGGGGGCGGCTCCATTTCGCATGGTTCTTGGGCTCCACGTAGTCCTTCATCTGCTCCAGCCGTCCAAGCTGCTTGAGCCGGTCGTAGATGAGTTGCCATCCGCAATCCCGGTTCCTGTCCACCTCACACTTGCCGTCCTTGGCTCCCCCACAGGGGCCGTTGAGCAGGCTCTTGGCGCAGAGTGTCACCGGGCACAGCCCACCGGTGTACTCAACGATGCATTCGCCGCACAGTGAGCAGTACTCGGTGATGAAATCATCGGTCACGGTCTCGCCGCCGAAGACGGTGTCACATCCGGGGTGCACCATCTCGCCATCGGTGGCATCCATCACCGTGTGAAAACCCTGGCCGCAGGCCAGCACCAGAAACGAATCAGCCTCTTTGATCTGCTCGCCATACTGCTCTTGAAGGACTTTCCTCGTGTTGGCAAGCTTGCAGAGCGAAACGCCTGCTGGCTGGGGCACGCACCAACCGATCACGTTCACGCCTCTCGTCTTCAGGCGATTCGCCATCTCCTCGGTCTCCGGTATTCCACCGGAATGGCACTTCGCGGCGCAGTTGTCACACCCAACGACGAACACCTTCTCGCCGGGCTTGAAGTACCCGGTGATCTCGTCAATAGGCTTCTGAATTGTAGCGTGCATTGGCTACCTCTCCTTTCTTGAAATCGCATACCTTACATCGTGGACGCCTTCGAGTGGGCGGCCCACGTTTGTAGCGCCATCTCCTCATGTATTCATCAAGTCCCGATTCTATGTCCGCCTGTGGCCGTGCTTCGTGCCTGGCGTTGCTTCATTTCGCACAATCCCGCACGGGAATCCGAATTGTCGGGGTAATGGTCACGCAGCACGGGCGCAGCAACAGAGCATAGAAATAGCCTGTCCCCCCCGGGGACAGGCTTCTCAAACGGTGCACGGCTCTTGGCAGGATCAGCCCGAACACCCCAAACCCTTCACCGGGAACAAAGCTCTCTGTGCCCCCACGATTACAGCACTCGACTCTACGCCTGCCAGGTTCATATATCTTAGTGATCACACAGGTTGTCGCCTACTGCGAGCCCGCCTCGCAGGTGGTCCAGGACTATCTGCTCGGGGTCCTCTTCCGTGGCGCCGACAATGACCTCGATTCGATTCTCCTGGAACAGCGCCTGGGCTCGGGAACCCATGCCGCCGGCGATGACGGCGGCGACTCCCTCTTCCGCCAGCCATACTGGGAGCATCCCCGGTTCATGGCCCGGTGAGGCAACAATCTGCTTGCTCACGATCGCTCTGGTCTCCGGGTCGATGTCGATGAAGGCGAAGTGCTCACAGTGTCCGAAATGTGCTGCCAGCTTGCCGTTGGTTACGGGTATAGCGTATCGCATGATGATTCCTCCTTCATTGCCTGCGGCAGGTGTCTCCAGTGGAACATGGTGGAGCCTCGCAGCGCTCCTGCCTGCCACAGCACGTGTGGCCCGGCGTCGGGCCGTCCATCCTGATCACGCTGGCGGCGGCGACAAGCCTCTTGACGTTGACGCTGCCGCAGCCAGGACATTGCGTGGTGTCGTCCGAATTGCGGACAAGTATCTCGGATACCTGGCCGCAGTCCTCGCATTTGAAGTCGTAGATTGGCACTTCTCCCTCTGTTCCTCCATCCAATGGGTGTCCGATGAGGCCACCGGCCTCACAGCCTCACGCCTCAGGTAGGGCTGCTTGGAGCACATGCCATACCGGAAGAGCCCGTACCGGAAGAGCCGGTGGCGAAGAGAGACAGGACCCGCCGGGCTTCCGTGGCGCCGCACTTGGGGCATTCCGTGTCGCTGTCGCTATCGGCTATGCTTCGACGCAGTTCAAACTTCTCGCCGCACTGCGGGCACTGGTATTCATATATTGGCATGGCTTGTTACCCCTTCATTCTCCCACTACCCGCTCGACGTGCCGCCACAGCGTCTCTATCTCGCGACTGACCTTGCCGTCGGAGTACTCCACCACCGGGACTCCTCGGATGATCGCTTCGGTGACGGCATTGTCAAAGGGTATCCTTGCGGCCACCTCCACTCCCTGCTGGTGACACTGGGCCTCGATTTGCCGAGAGTTGTCCTCGTTTATGTCGTACTTGTTGATGCAGACCAGGGCAGGGATACTGAAATGGCGGCACACGCCGAGGACGCGCTCGAGGTCGTGCATACCGGATAGAGTCGGCTCGGTTACAACGAGAGCAAGGTTGGCCCACGTCCGCGAGGAGATCACTGGACAGCCTATGCCCGGAGGGCCGTCGGTGATGATGTGCTGCAGACCTCGTTCTTCAGCCATAAGCCTGGCATTCTGCCGCACCACCGCCACCAGTTTCCCCGTGTTCTCCTCGGCAATCCCGAGTTTAGCGTGGATGAGGGGCCCGTATCGAGTCTCCGATATGAACCAGTGGCCGGAGAGGCATTCCCTCATGGCGATGGCCTCAGAGGGGCATACCTGGAAGCAGAAGCCGCACCCTTCGCAGGCAATGGGGTCGACTTTGTACTCCTTGATGGCATCGTAGCGGCATACGTCCTCGCACAGGCCGCACTGGGTGCACTTGTCCTCGTCTATCACCGCAACCTGCCCGCTCCAGAACTCGTTGTCCTCCTTGAGTGTGGGCTGTAGCAGCAGGCACAGGTCGGCGGCATCGACGTCGCAGTCGGTCAGCGCCTTGTTCTTGGCCAGCACGGCGAAGGAACCGACGATGCTCGTCTTCCCCGTTCCGCCCTTGCCGCTCAATACGACGGTCTCTTTCACCCAGCTAGCCTCCTTGCCCGAGCATAGTGTGCGTCGGTAGGGTGTCTATTATTGTCATATGCTCATAATTATGTTAGCATGCGCCCCGTTTCCGGTCAAGGGGACACAGTCGGGGCTGAGTCACTGCAGGTGCTGGCATCGACCAGGTTGGAACGGGCCGCCGACCGAGTGGCCGGTTCGGGATGACGCTGAATGCGAATCACCATTGTCTACGATAACGCAGTGCGTGAAACGGGGCTGCGTGCAGACTGGGGGTTCTCCTGTCTCATCGAGGGCTCGGGGATACCGCAGATTCTGTTTGACACAGGCGCCAGCGGCTCGATACTGCTGCACAACATGGAACGACTGAGGCTCGACCCCAGCGATATTGACATCATCGTAATCTCACATGCCCACGGGGACCACAGCGGCGGCCTGGCCTACCTTCTCGCCGAGAACGATGACGCTGAGATCTACCTTCCGGCGTCGGTCGGCGGCGCCATACCGGGCAGGAAGGTGACCAGGGTGGGAGAGGGGCTTCAGGTCTGCGACAGGGTGTACAGCACCGGGGAGCTCAAGGGCATAGAGCAGTCCCTTGCCCTCCACACCGACGATGGGATTGTCGTGGTCACCGGTTGCTCTCATCCCGGGGTAGGGGAGATCATAGACGCTGCTTCAAGGTATGGGGAGGTGGTGGGCATCGTGGGCGGACTGCATGGGTTCCGCGACTTCGAGCGGTTGGAGGGCCTTTCGCTGGTAAGTCCGTGCCATTGTACCCAGTACAAGGCGGAGATCAAGAAGCTCTATCCGGACCAGTGTGTGGAGTGCGGGGCCGGACTGGTTCTCGACCTGTGAAGCGACGCGGCCGCGACTAGGGCGCCGTGGTGAGTTGCCTCTTCTTCGAGCCTTCCTGCTGGTCCTTTAGCGTCAGGGCGCCGGTGGGACAGGCGAGAACACACTCGGCGCAGCCGGCGCACCCTGATTCCCCGATAGGCGCATCGCCGAAAGTGGTGACTACCCTCTTGAAGCCACGGTGGGCGAACCCGAGCGCTCCGATGCCGAGGCGCTCGCGGCATATCCAGACGCATCTGCCACAGAGCACACACTTGTTCGGGTCGTACTCCAGCACTGAGCTGCTGCTGTCGATGGGCAGTTCCTTCAGCAGCTTCTTGAAACGCTTCGGCTTCAGTCTTACCCGGAGGTGGCGGGCGATTGTCTGGAGTTCACAGGCGCCGTTGGCGGTGCAGTGGGCGCAGTCCACCGGATGGCTGGCCATGAGCAGCTCGAAGCCGGTACGGGCCAGCCTCAAGGCGTCGGCGCCTTTGGTGTTCACCACCATGCCTTCCTCGACCGTTTCAGTGCAGGCGGTGACCGGCCGGCGATAGCCTTCTATCTCAACGAAGCACAGGCGGCAGGAAGCGGCGGGTTCGGCGCGGTCGTGCAGAGCACACAGGTTGGGGATGTAGATGCCATTGTCGAGAGCCGCCCACAGGACCTTGGTGCCTTCACTGGCGGTCACCTTCTGGCCGTCGATGGTCAGGGATACGGTGCTCATGTCTCCGCCGTCTCCTTCTCTGCCCTCGGCACCTCGCTGGGGGGCGACACCTTTATCACGGCGTCGTACTGGGGAGGACAGGCCACCAGGCAGGTGCCGCATTTCACACACTTGTCCTGGTCGATGACCTTGATTCTCTTCTTGTTGGGGCTTATTGCCTCCACGGTGCACGTTCCGATGCAGGCGTCGCAGGAGCGCTCACACTTGTCCGGGATGATGTAGAAGGTGATGAGGTCGATGCACATGAGCGCCGGGCAGCGTCCCTCCAGTATGTGGGCCTCGTATTCATCTCTGAAGTGGCGCAGGGTGGTAAGGACGGGGTTGGGAGCCGTCCTTCCCAGCGCGCAGAGGGAGCCCCCTTTGATGTCCTGGGCCAGATCCATCAGCATGTCGAGGTCCTCGATGCTTCCCTCGCCTTTGGTGAAGCCGCTGAGGACTTCAAGCATCTGCCTCGTTCCCAGGCGGCAGAACGTGCACTTGCCACAGGACTCTCGCTGGGTGAACTCGAGGAAGTATCGGGCTATCTCCACCATGCAGTCGTCCTCATCGAGCACTATCATGCCCCCCGAGCCCATCATCGCCCCCGCCTCGGTGAGGGAATCGAAGTCGATGGGCAGGTCAAGGGCCGATTCAGGCAGGCAGCCGCCGGAAGGGCCTCCTATCTGCACCGCTTTGAAGCGCTTGCCGTCCGGTATGCCGCTGCCAACGTCGAAAATGACCTGGCGCAGCGTCGTGCCCATTGGCACCTCGGCCAGACCGGTGTTGACCACCTTGCCCGCCAGGGCGAAAACGGCAGTGCCCGTGCTGCCCTCGGTGCCGATGCCGGCGAACCACTCGGCCCCGTTCTCGATGATGTGGCGTATCGAGGCCAGAGTCTTCACATTGTTGACGACGGTTGGCTTTCCATCGAGTCCGTGGGTGGCGGGGAACGGGGGGCGATGGTAGGGGAGGCCCGCCTTCCCCTCCAGCGACTCGAGAAGGGCTGACTCCTCACCACAGACGAAGGCCCCTGACGCCTGGAAGAGTCGGACGTCGAAGCTGAAGTCGCTTCCCAGGATGTTCTTGCCAAGGAGGTTCAGCTTCTGTGCCTGGCGGATAGCGATCCTTGCCCGCTCCACTGCCAGGGGGTACTCGGCGCGGACGTAGATGTGGCCGTGTCGGGCCCCGACGGCATAGGCGGCGATGATCATGCCCTCCAGCACCGCGTGCGGGTCGCTCTCCAGGATGGCGCGGTCCATGAAGGCCCCGGGGTCGCCCTCGTCGGCATTGCAGATGACGTGTTTCGGCCTGCCGGTGGCATTGCGGCAGTTCTCCCACTTCTTCCCTGTGGGGAAGCCAGCGCCTCCTCGACCTCTCAGCCCCGACCTCTTCAACTCATCCACGATGTCCTCAGGCTGGGCCTGGAGTGCTTTCGCCAGGGCCGCATAGCCGCCGTTGGCGATGTAATGCTCTATTTGCTCGGGATCGATCTGGCCGCAGTTCTTCAGGACGACCTTCTTCTCGTACTGGGAGCGAGGGAAATCAGCGAAGCTGGGAACGAGGTCGTTGGGCTCGGTCGCTGCAAGGACGAACTCGAGGCAAGGATCGTCGCCGAGGACGAACTCCTTCACCAGTCTCTCGGCTATGACCGGATTGGCATTGCCGTAGCAGATTGGCGGGTAGCCCGGCTTGAAGATGGTGACGTCCGGTTCGGAATAGCAGTGGCCCATGCACCCGACCTCAATGACGGGGCAGTCCACCCCATGCTTCTTGACCTCGTCGCGGAAGGCTTGAAGCACTTCGAGGGCGCCGGCCGCTCGGCCGCAGGTGGCGGCACCTACCGTGATCACTGGCTTGCCGCTGTCCCACAGCGCTGTCCATTCGGAGTTGGCGTGCTCCTTGATTTGCTCGAAGGCCGATGCCACGGTCTGCCGCTCCGCCGCTGTCATTCGCTCCCCTTGGCCTCCTTCTCCCTTTCGAATTCGAAGGCGAGCAGTATCCCATCCACCTTGGTCGGCTCAACGCTGCCTTGCGGCTTCTCGTCGACGACGGTCACCGGCGCCATGGTGCAGCAGCCCACGCAGGCGACGGTGTCGAGGTCGAACTCCCGGTCAGGGGTTGTCTCTCCGGGCTCGATGCACAGCCGCCTCTTCCAGGCGTCCAGGGTGATGTATCCCCCTTTCATATGGCAGGCTGTGCCCAGGCATACTCGTATCGAATGCTTGCCGGGAGGGTTGAGGCGGAACTGATTGTAGAAGGTGACAACGCCGTAGACGTCGATGTCGGGTATGCTGAGGAACCCGGCGACCTCCAGCATGGCCTCGCGAGGAAGATAGCCAAGCTCGCCTTGAACCGCCTGTAGAATGGGGATGAGATTTGCTCTTTTCTTGCCGAACCTCTTCAGGACTTGCTGTGTTCGCCGTTGGTTGTCGAGCTGTTCCTCAGTGGTGCTGTTGTACATGTTCACAGCCATTTGCTATACAGGTTACCGCCGCCGCACAGCTACCCCACTCTCATTGTACCCGTATCCGCTCACAAGTTAAAGGCCGTAGGCGGCCCACCCGCCCGCCCTGATTTGTCAATCTGGGGGACACCCCCAGGCCCGGCCAGTCCCCAAAGGCGACTCGCCAGTGGCGAGAGGGATACCCCTCTGGACTCCCCGTGAGGCCGGCGGCGTGGCAGGAAACAGTCTGCCTCGTGACGAGCCTGTTGGCAGCGATTGAAGAGGCATACGCGCCGGCAGGCTATGGATGGTGCCGAGCATGCACTCAGCGAGTATGCTCTGGTCTTCGTGTTCCGTCTGCTTCCCACTCCTGTAGTTGCCTGATTCATCAGGCACACTTGCCCAATGAATTGGGCAACTACGGGTATGTCCGCGGATTCGGGGGCGGCCACGGGCTAGTGATTGTCATTCTGAGCGCAGCGAAGAATCCCGGCGGGGGAGATTCTTCGTCGCTGCATTCCTCAGAATGACATGGTGGTGGCGGGGTGCTGTAGGGGCGTTCAATTGAACGCCCCTGCCAGGATGCGGCACTGGTTGAGACACGTCGGGCCTAGCTCGGTTCACCAAGGCCTGCGGATGTTCACCATGTATCGTTCTACCTGAGCCTGTCGAAGGGCGAAGGAGTCCCCTCCGTCTGGCGCGCCGGCAGACTCTCGCAAAGCGGGGACACCTTGAAGGCGTCTCGGTGGCGGGAGGTTAGAACTGGTGGCAGTGACATGTTATACTTAGGGACGACGTGGTGGTGGCGTGGGGTGGGGAGCCGACAACTGGAGGTCTGAGCGAGCAAAGTGGTAGCCGCCTTTCGTGGATTCAGCCTGAACTCCCTTTGGCTCATAATCGGGATATGCGTGGTCATATTCATAGTCAGTGTAGTCAACCCCGGCGCGGTGTACTACTACCTCGGTCTGCAGCCTTCGGCTCTGGCATCCCGGCCGTGGACTGTCTTGACGAGTCTGTTCGTCCACGCCAGCTTCTGGCACATCATATTCAACATGCTGACCCTGTTCTTCTTCGGAAGCTACATGGGTAGGCTGGTCGGCGAGGTGAAGTTCCTCATCGTGTTCTTCGCCGGTGGGTTGCTGGGCAATGCCTTCTACATCCTGTACGCCCTCTTCCTGGGGTCCCCCTATTCGATGGTGGTGGGGGCATCGGGAGCTGTCTTCGCCCTCGGCGGAGCGCTCGCCGTAGTGGTGCCGAGGACGAAGGTCATCGTGTTCCCCATCCCGGCTCCTATCCCGCTTTGGGCAGCTATTATCGGGGGGTTCGTCCTCATCTCCTTCTGGCCGGGAATCGCCTGGCAGGCTCACCTTGGCGGTCTGGTGCTGGGCCTTCTCGCCGGCCTGTACTTCAGGAACCAGTTGAGGAAGCAAGGGAGAATGTACCGCCTATAGGGCTGCCGCTCCTAGCGCTTCGTGCCAGTGACCTGCGCCACTTCCCCGTAGCACAACAGGCGGTCTCCGGCCATGACCTGTTGCTCCCCTTCGGGGAAGGGAAGGACCTCATCCTTTCGTTCAACCGCGAGAACAGATACCCCCCGCTCCAGAAGTCCCGTGGCCTTGAGGGCCATGCCAGCGGCGGCTTCCTCGCCAACCGCCAGGCGGACTACGCCGTAGCGGCCCGCTTCGTGGAGAATCTCCTCGGTTTGAAGGTAGCGGTCTCTTGGCTTCCTTCGTGTCACGATGAGAACGGCGTTGGTCATGGCGTTGACCACGCCGAAGCGGATGCTGAGGATGAGCAGTATCAGGACGAGAACGACGATACCAATAAAGAGCGGGGACGGCGCTACAATCCCACTCCGCACGTAGGCAATCAGCAGAATGAGGAAGGAGATGATACCGGCGTTGCCCAGGAATATCAGGCACGTGGCGATGGTACGGCGACGCGGGTGATTGACCACCAGCTCCGCTTCCCCCGTGGTAAAGCCAGTCCCCGTGAGGGCTGACAGAGCCTGGAAGCGAGCCTTACCCCGTTCCAGGCCCGTGGCTTCAAAGGCGATGGAACCGAACCAGAACACCAGGAGCCAGACGGCGAGGAATACCAGCGCGACTACGATTTGCATACGTACCTCCTCCTTCCGGTATCGCTTTGGCAAGACATTATAGTGGTTGCCCTGACGAAAGTCGAAGGCGCGTGGTTGGCCGCGCGAGCGGGGGCGGGACCGGGCCAAGCCACATCCGACAACGGGTTTGAAGTGTATGGCGTCGCTGTGCTAGCATTGTGGCCCATAGAGACGTGCTGTCTTGACGCTACCGAAACGGGGTATGGAGGCTGAGGAATGAGCAACGGTGACGACGTCGATCTGATCGCTCCCTGCGGGCTGTACTGCGGAGCCTGCCCTGTGTTCAGGGCGGCTTCGGATGAGGCGCTGGCCAAGCGGATAGCTGAGACCCTGGGGCTCCCGATGGAGCGGGTGAAATGCCGTGGGTGCCGGGGAGAGCAGGGACACATACCATTCATGGGCGAGCCGCGATGTCCCACCTACGAGTGTATCGAGGGACGGGGCCTGCGCTACTGCTACGAGTGCGCTGACTTCCCCTGTCTCAAGCTGGCCCCCTGCGCCGACAAGGCGCAGATGCTTCCTCACAACACCAAGGTGTACAGCCTGGCAATGCTGAGGAAGCTGGGAACGGATGAGTTCATCAAGCAGGGGCGGCAGCTATGGAGCCAGTACTTCAGCGGCAAGAAGGAGCGGGGCGGCGATGAGCTGCAGGTCTGAAACAGTGCTTGGCGAACCACCGGGCCCCCGCGACTGCGGCCATTCCACGGCTTCGCAGAATCACCGCCGCGCTATGCCGGTACAGCTACTGCCTGGCCTTCCCTATCGTCTCCACTATTCGAGGCAGGACCTCGCCGGTCTTCCCCTGGATGAGGTAGTCTGAGACCCCCTCCTGGGTGAGTGGGGTCGGGTCTGCATTCACCTCGATGATGGTGACCGCCGCGGCCCGCTTCACCGCTTTCAGACCGCTGCCGGTTTCCTCTTCCCTTTCGACCATTCGCTGCCTGGCCACTCTGGGCAGGCTGGCAAAGGGATAGACCACGGCCGAGGTGCCGCAGATGAGCATGAGGTCGCATTTCCACGCTTCCTCCAGGCTCTTGCGGGCCACGTCTGACGGAATTGGCTCGCCGAAGCCAACCGTGTCGGTCTTGATGACTCCTGAACACTTGGGGCAGAGCGGTGGCAAGCGGTCCTCGGCCCTCAGCTTCTCCAGGTCGAAATCGTCTCGCGCCCATCTTTCCCCGCACGCCATGCACCGCAGCTTGATGGAACAGCCATGGTACTCGAGCAGATTCCTGGTCCCGGCCTTGGAGTGGAGGGCATCGACGTTCTGGGTGATGGTACATTTCACAATATTCATCTTCTCCAGTTCGGCCAGAGCATGGTGGCTGGGGTTGGGCTCACGTTTGGCGATGTCGCCCATGGGGCCCACTGCGGCGGACAGCCTCTCCTCCCACCATGCCTTGGGGTCCTCACAGAAGAAGTCGTAGCTGCGGTAGGCCCTGCGCTCCGCCTCGGGGTTCTTGGTCCAGACCCCTTGCGGCCCGCGGAAGTCGGGTATCCCCGACTCGGTCGATACCCCCGCGCCGGTCAGGGCAATCGCATAGGAGCTTTCCATCAGGTCCTTGGCTGCCCTGGCAATAAGCTCGTCGACGTTGTCCATATCAGTCCTCCACGCAGAACTCGATTGTTGCAGGCCCCGTGGCAATGGTATCTTCTCGTCCCGTCATGGTCAAGCCGCATCACGCCCGCAAGCGTGGCATGCTGGAGCCGACATGGGAAGCGGCGCGTCTCCCTGAACTGTGCGATTGTCGCGATATCCAAACAACCCTGCTTCCGTCTCGACGTGTGCCACGCGCATTCCAGAAGAGGCGGCGCGGCGGTCATCGGGGGCTGCCGCCCAGGTCGCTGAGATGGAGGCGCGTGGGGCGACATTGGAGGAACTCCTGACGGTTATCAGCGGGCAGCGGGGCAGCGCGGGCGAAACGCCATGATGGATGGGGATGTCGACGGTGGCACCGTGCCGTGCGGCCAGGGCGTGGGCCTGATACAGAGTGCGCCCACGGTGGCGGAGGTCATGGCATCCCTGGTCAGCGGGGCGGAATCGCTCATCCGGCAGCTCGCAGCACGCGCGCATTCGTAGCTGTCGCCGGACCAGAAAGCGCTCGCCCGGCAAAGGGGACTGGGGATTCGATGCGGCCCCACACGCAGTCGGGGCCTAACGCCACCTGACGACGATGGACTCCCTTTGAAACAGGCTCGTGGCGAGCCGCAACACCAGCAGGTCCAGTGCGCCGATGGCCACCGCCAGGACGAGGGTGGGAATCGCGGTGAACCACACCACACCGCCGATCTGAATGCCGATTAGCGCCAGCACCGGAAGAATGATGACGACGGCGATGTTCTGGGCGCCCTTGGCGTCCTTGGCACGGGACGAGCCGATGATTCCCAGCAGGAAGCTCAGCACCGCTACCACCGGGGTGAGCAGGAAGAGGGAGAAGAACCACGACGTTGTCAGCACCATGCTGAGCAGATGTCCCCACCCAAGTCCCACAACAGCCAGCAGGAAGATGCCAGCGCACACCCACGTGACGACGAGCGCTGGCACTGCGCCCGCGAGCGCCTTCCCCAGGAGAAGCTCCCAGGTCCTCACCGGGGTCGCCAGAAGGGGCTCCAGGCTGCCCGACGTCTTCTCGTCGACGATGCTGAACGTAGCGAAGCTTATGGCGATCATGGTGGGGATGAGCAGCAGGTAGAAGTTGAACTGGCTGAGCAGCATCACCAGTAGCTGGTCGACTGGGGGAAGGCTGACCGTCACCGGGAGTGCCGCGTTCAGCCTTGCCAGACTGCCGGCGAGGGCCGGGTTGGTGGCGATGCTCTCGCCGCCGAGGTCAGTGACGAGCCAGATGACGAGCACTACCTGGCCCACGATGAGGAGGGGCAAGAGCGTGACCAGCAGGGTGCTGTTGAGGTCGGTGAAGGTCACCACCCATTCCTTCCTCAGTACGTTCTGGATACGTCTACGTGCCATCATCAGCCTCTTCGCCTATCAGGGTCAGGTAGACCTCCTCCAGAGAGTGGCCCTCCTCCGACACGGCCATCACTCTGCCGCCGGCATCGACGATGGACTTGACCAGGTCAGGACGGTTCCTCTCCGGGTCGGTGAGTTCCACCAGGAGCTGATTGCCGTCGCGGGTCAGCTTCTCCACGAAGGGCAGCTTCCCCAGGGCCTCCACCATCGGAGTCTCCACGGCTTCAAGGCGTACCGCCACCCGCCGCCTGAATAGGCGCTGGCGAAGGTTCTCGGGCTTGTCGAGGGCGAGGAGTTCGGTGCGGATGACGGCGATGCGCTGGCACAGCATCTCCGCCTCGGCCAGATTGTGAGTGGAGAGGAAGGCGGTGCGGCCCTCCTGGCTCAGCGCCTGTATCATCTCTCGCACCTCGCGGGCTGCCTCCGGGTCGAGGCCGGCGGTCGGCTCATCGAGAAAGAGGACCCTGGGCTCGTGAAGCAGGGCTCTGGCCAGGGCGAGCCTCTGCTTCATTCCCTTGGAGAAGGTGCCCACCCTGTCATGCCTTCTCTCCCACAGCTCCATGAACCTGAGGTACTTGTTCGCCTGCGCAGTGGCGTCGATGCCGGAGTAGAACCGGGCATAGTAGTCCAGGTTCCGCTGGGCGCTGAGGCGGTCGTAGAAGCCGGGGGACTCGGTGAGAAGGCCGACGGCTTCATGGAGGCGCTCCGGTTCGCGGTCAGGGCGAACGCCGACCACTTCGGCATAGCCTGAAGTCGGTGCGATTATGCCGACGAGCATACGGATGGTGGTCGTCTTGCCCGCGCCGTTGGGACCGAGAAAGCCGAGCACCTCCCCCTCATCCACGCTGAGGTGGAGGTCCTGCACCGCTGTGCGCTCGCCGAATCTCTTCGTCAGGCTGTGGGCCTCGATAACCGCCACTGGAACTCACCTGCCGAGCGCAGACTGCGTGGGACTGCCGCTGCGCTCGCCAAATGATACCATCGCACGCCGCCCCTAGCAAGGCTGACGTGTGTCCGGCACTTGAGGGTGCAAGACGGCATCGGTGCGCTGGTTGACGGTGGGAGAAGGCCGCCCCTATACTCTTGGACGTAGCGGTTCCATGAAGATTGCCAGCGAATGCTATGAGTGCCTGCAGCGACTCGCCCGCCAGGTGGCGGAGCTGTCGACGGACGATGAGAACCTGATGGCAAAGGCCCTGGAGACGGGACTGAAAGTCGTCGAAGACAACTTCTCGTATGACGAGATATCCATAGCCATCGCCACCGAGATCCACCGGGCGGCGCGCGAACTCACCGGGAACCCCGACCCGTACCGCGGTATGAAGGACGAAGAGATGAGGATGTCGAGGAAGCTCATCGAGGAGATTGGCCCCGCCGATGCCGGTGACTTCGCGGGTTGTCTCGGGCTCTCCGTGCTCGGCAATGCCATCGACTTCTTCAGGGACTTCGACAGCATCAGGGAGGACATGAGGCGGGGCGTCCGTTTCTGTCGCGACGATTCGGCGCAGTTCACCGAGAGGCTGAAACAGGCGCGGGACGTCCTGTTCCTGGCCGACAATGCTGGCGAGGTGTTCTTCGACCTGCCTCTGGTGAACTGGATGCAGCGGTCTGCCCGGGTCACCTATGTGGTCAAGGAATCTCCGGTCCAGAACGACCTCACCATTGACGACTTCAGAAGGTGCGGGCTGGAAGGCGAGTTCGGTGCGGTGATGACAACCGGGTGTGCCGTGCCGGGGGTCAGCTTCTCTCTGGCTTCCGACGAGTTCAGGAGGGAGTATGAATCCGCCGGCCTGATACTGGCAAAGGGCATGGCATACTACGAGGCCCTGACGGAGTTGCCCGGCGACGGAAGGGTGCTCCACTGCCTCAAGGCCAAGTGCAACCCGGTGGCCGATTCGCTTGGCGTACCGCTGGACTGCTACGTCGCCGTGATGCGCTGACGGAAGCGTCTCGACCGTCCAACGGTCGCTGGAAGAGCCTCCGGCAGCCAGGGACGCTGACCGCGGGGTACTTCCTGGGGAGAGGTGCAGGACAACCCCTATCCTTTGAGGCTTCTTATGCGCTCCACCAGGAGAGGCAGGGCTTCGCCGGTCTGGCCCCTGATGACTACGTGGCACGCCCCGGTGAGTGCGGTGTCGTAGGGGTTGACTTCGATGAGACTTCCGCCCCGCTTTCGCACAAACGAGGGAAAAGCTGCCGCCGGGTATACCTGGGCCGAGGTACCCAGCAGAAGCATGCAATCGCACTTCTCCGTCTCGTCTTCGCAACGCTTGAGGACGTCGGGCGGAATAGGCTCGCCGAACATCACGCCATCAGTCTTTATGTACCCGTTGCATTGCGGGCACAGGGGCGGGATCACTTCCATGCTGATCTCGTCCCGCTCGAACCGGCGTCCGCACGAGATGCAGCGCAGCTTGTGTATGTTGCCGTGGATCTCGGCCACGTGCTTGCTGCCGGCGGCGTAGTGCAGATTGTCCACGTTCTGGGTGATGATGTACTTCAGCACCCCCATCTGTTCCAGCTCGGCCAGAGCGTAGTGGCCCGGGTTGGGCTTCGCCTGCGCGATGCCCTCCATCAGGTCTCTGGCATAGCCCTGTCTGCTGGTGATCGACTCCCACCACGCCTTGGGGTCGGCGATGAAGCGGTCATACCCGCGCATATCGGGTTCACCGTACTTGGTCCACAATCCGCCCGGGCCGCGAAAGGGGGGTATCTCACTTTCCACGCTCATCCCGGCGCCCACCAGGGCCAGTACGTGGCTCGCCTCCAGTAAGAGGCGTGCCGCCTTTTCAATGTCTTCGCTCACGTCCGCCATAGCAACCCCCTCGATACAGGCATCGGGTTCATCTCCGACGTTGGCGGTATTATGGGGGATTCCATCGTGGCTTGCAACCGTCTACGGCGCTTTCCAGCAACTCCGGGGGATGCCCTCTCTGTCGCTGCGGATTGAGCCAGACGCTTTGGGTGGGGCCGACCCACCTGCCCTGACACGCCTGGGGGACACCCCCAGACCCCCGAGAAGGGCATGGCCGACACGCTCGCTGAGGTGTGGGAAATGGCGGACGCCGATCGCCAGAGGGAGAACCGTGAGCCTCCCTTGAAGCACCGTCATGCGGGGGTGACTGTGCCCTGGTTGACGCGGAGAAGCGATGCCTCGGCGAGAAAAGCGGGGCTGAAACAGTCGAGGTCCGTTGTTCCCGCCGTTCGTCCTGAGCCTGTCGAAGGGCGAACGGCCCGCTGCTCCAATGCGCGGTGCGACTGCCACGGATCGAGAGGGGCGCTGGCTGCCCCGGAGCACCGTCATGCGGGGGTGACTGTGCCCTGGTTGACACGGAGAAGCGATGCCTCGGCGAGAAAGGCGGGAGTGAAGCAGTCAAGGTCCGTTGTTCCCGCCGTTCGTCCTGAGCCTGTCGAAGGGCGAACGGCCCGCTGCTCCAATGCGCGGTGCGACTGCCACGGATCGAGAGGGGCGCTGGCTGCCCCG